>Ga0208863_1000019_pt1 | contig 225907 bp, 229 predicted proteins | sample RifOxyD3_FD_184040 | JGI IMG/M metagenome (GOLD analysis project Ga0208863, IMG submission 184040) | Soil microbial communities from Rifle, Colorado - Rifle Oxygen_injection D3 (SPAdes) | ecosystem: Environmental > Terrestrial > Deep subsurface > Rock core/Sediment | place: Rifle, Colorado...
CGGTGAGGGGAGCAATATCGGGGCGGGAACGATCACCTGCAACTACGACGGGGTGAAAAAATACCAGACCATTATCGGTAAAAACGTCTTCGTCGGAAGCGATACCCAGCTCGTCGCCCCTGTCGAAATCGCCGATAACGTCATGATCGCCGCAGGTACGACGGTCACGTCCGGCAACTACGAGAGCGATATCCTCATCCTCAGCCGTACTCCGATCAAAAAAATCTCCGGTTTTTTCACCAAATTTTTCGCTAAAGGGAAATAATGTACATCCCCTCCAACCTCCTCTCCGGTAAAAAGATCCTCCTTGGGGTAACCGGATCGATTGCGGTCTACAAATCGCTCGAACTGCTGCGCCTCTACATCAAAGCGGGTGCCGAAGTGCGTGTTGTTATGACCCCTTCCGCCAAAAAATTTATCCAACCGTTAAGCTTTGAAACTCTCAGCCGAAACCGTGTCCTCGATGACACCAACGAATCGTGGAGCGATGATTTCAACCATATCAAAACAGCCCAATGGGCCGATCTGCTTGTCATCGCCCCCGCTACTGCCAACACGATCGCCAAACTCGCCAACGGGATTGCCGACACCATCCTTACCCAGTGCGCCCTCGCCACTCCGGGAATCAAACTCCTCGCCCCCTCGGCGAATACCAACATGATCCAAAATCCGATGATTCAGGCATCGATGAAGATGCTGGCCATTGCCAACTATGATATTATCACTACCCAAACCAAAGAACTGGCATGCCAAGTGGTCGGGGATGGCGCCATGGCCGAACCGCTCGAGATTTTCTGGCACAGTGCCCGGGCCCTTCTCAAAGAGCCTTTTTGGTCGGATCGCCGTGTCATCGTCACCGGAGGGGGAACCATCGAAAAACTCGATGATGTCCGTACCATCAGTAACCGTTCCAGCGGCAAAATGGCCTCGGCACTCGCCACAGCCCTTTTTGTACGCGGCGCCGATGTCAACCTGATCGCCACCCGTTTTGATGAAGGGCTCCCTTCTTCCATCCACACGATCGATGTGGAGAGTTCCGAAGAGATGGGCGAATACCTCACCGACTCCATCCGTATCGCCAAAAAAGGGAAACTCTCCAAACCTTCCCTCATCCATGATGAACCGATTTCCCTTATCCAAAAAGAGCCCTACCTCTTTATGGCCGCAGCCGTGAGCGATTATGTCCCCGAACATCCCCAAAACGGAAAACTCAAAAAAGAGATGTTGGGGGAGAAATGGAATATTTCGATGAAACAAAATACCGATCTCCTTAGAGAGTGTAATAAAGAGGGGATTAAAACGGTGGCATTCAAAGCCGAGACCGATCCGAGCGTAGCGACCGAAAACGCGAAAAAGCTCTTGGTGCAAAAAGGGGCGGATGCGGTATGCCTCAATATCATCGATGAGACCAATCCTTTTGGCAGTGAGTCGAACCGAATCGATTTTATCACCCCCGATACCACCGTTTCCCTCCCGAAAAATGACAAACTTTCCCTATCTCTTCATCTTTTAGAGGAAGCGGCACGCTTATGAGTAACCGTCCAAGCCATATCGCGATTATCATGGACGGGAACGGCCGATGGGCGGAGTCTCAAGGGAAAAGCCGTACCAACGGACATGAACGGGGTGCCGAAACCGTACGCACCATGACCACTTTTTGCTCGGATCATCCAGAGATCGATCGGCTGAGCCTTTATGCGTTCAGCACCGAAAACTGGAAACGCCCCAAACTCGAAGTCGAATTTTTGATGAAGCTGTTGGAACGCTATCTCAAAAACGAGCTCCCGACCTATCTGAACGGCAATATCCGTTTTGAACCGATCGGTGACCTCACCCCCTTTTCGAAATCGCTTCGCAAGGTTATCGACACCGTTCAAAACGAAACATCCCAATGCAACGGCTTGGTTCAGAGTCTGGCACTCAACTACGGAGGACGCGACGAGATTGTCCGTGCGGCAAACGCGCTTCGGGAGAGCGGCCCCCTGAGCGTAGAATCACTGGGACAAGCACTCGATTGTCCCTACGATATTGATCTGCTGATTCGCACCGGAGGGGATCATCGCCTCTCCAATTTTCTTCTGTGGCAAGCATCGTATGCGGAGCTCTTTTTTACCAATACCCTCTGGCCTGAATTTAGTATCCATGAGCTAGAATCGATTATCAAAAAATTTAAAACGGTCGAAAGACGCTTCGGAGGATTAAACTGATGGAACTGCTGTTTGTTTTTATTTTAGGAGCGGCAATCGGTTCCTTTTTAAACGTCGTTATCCTTCGTACACCGCGTGATGAGAGTGTCTCTTTCCCGGCTTCTCATTGTATGAGCTGTAATACCCCTTTGAAAATTTGGCACAATATCCCCATCTTTTCATGGCTTTTTTTACGGGGAAAATGTGCGTTTTGCGGCGAAAAAATCTCCATCCAGTATCCTCTTGTGGAAGTGCTCAGCGGCCTTATCTTCCTCTTTAGCGCAATGAAAATGGGGATCAACTTCCCATCGTTCACCCTCGCTTTGACCTTCGATGTGCTTCTGGCCCTCTCCGTCATCGATTTTCGCTACAAAATGGTTCCCGACAGCCTTAATCTTTTTGCGTTGACAACGGCGATGATCAGCGCCTCTTCACTCGGAGAATTGGGGTACAACGTCACTAATGCGCTGCTTTTTGCCGGAGGGTTTACCCTCCTGCGCTTTTATATCTCCTATGCCATCAAAAAAGAGGCGATGGGGGAAGCCGACATCATGATCGCCGCGACGATGGGAGCGCTGCTCGGGGTCAAACTGGGATTGGTGGCGATTTTTGCCGGTGCGGTATTGGCCCTTCCGGCATTGCTCCTCACCCAAGGGGAGAGCGAAGAGTCCAAACAGCTCCCTTTTATCCCGTTTTTAGCGATGGGGTGCTGGATCGTCTGGATGTTCGATAGCTACGTAACGGCTTATTTGGCAGGGCTGTATGGATAAATTACGCAGCTACATCTTATCCAACCTGTCGATTATCTTTTTCTCGATTTTTCTACCTATTTTTGCGATCGCTTCGGTCATTTTCATGATCAAACTCGCAACCTATACGGCGGTCATTCAACTCACCATTGCGGAGATGGGAAAACTCTACCTTTTCGTATTGCCGGAGCTCTTATTTTATACCCTTCCGATCGCTTTTTTGGTCGGCGGAGCGCTCACCCTCTATCGCCTCTCCAATGACAACGAAATGGTGGTCATTTTCTCCCTCGGCATTTCTCCTTCGTTTATCGCTCGGGTTTTGGCAAAACCGGCACTGATTCTCTCCATCCTCCTTTTTGTTGATTTTGTGGTGGTTACCCCCTATATCAAAATCATTTCCAGCAACTTTTTAGAAGAAAAAAGGGCCGAAGCGAAGTTCAACTTGACCGCTTCGGAGTTCGGCCATAATTTCGGGGATTGGATGCTCTTTATCAACAAAAGCGACTCAGATGCACGTGCCTTCGGGGATGTCGTCCTTTTTAACAAAGAGATGAAAAACGAAATCCTCATCACCGCCAAAAAAGCGGAACTCATTAACGAGAACGGGGTATTGCAGCTCCGGTTGGATAACGGTGAAAGCTACAGTTATGATGACAACCTCCTCAAAACCGTCCTCTTTAAAACCGCCTATATCAACGATATGCTCAACAGCGAAACAACACTCTACCGCGATACCCTCGATTACTGGACCAATGATGAATTGCGAGAGAGGAAAGATCAGCGTCTGACGACGAATACCTTGCTCAGTCTTTTTCCCATCCTCTCGATCTTTTTGATTGTCGCTCTGGGAGTCGTCCACGCCCGTCACCAAAAACGGTGGATTTATCTGTGGCTGTTTCTCTCCATCGTCGGATTTTATTCGGCCGCGATCATCTTCCAGAAATCAATCGGTTTTCATACGATCTGGGTAGTCGCACTTGCCTGGCTTTTTATCACCTATGGATTCTATAAACGCCTCGTAGGGAGCCGCTTTTGAACCGTGCCAAAATCACGATGAGCTACAACGGCTCAGCGTTCATGGGTTCCCAGCAGCAGCCTACCACCCATGAGACCGTCATCGGAACCCTCATCATTGCCCTCAAACGGCTCAAGATCAACTCCGCCCCAAAAGGGTCAGGCCGCACCGACCGCGGCGTCCACGCCACCCACCAAGTAATGCACATCGACCTCCCCCACTTTTGGACCGACCTACAGCGCCTGAAAGAGATGCTCAATCTCCAGCTTCCAAACGCATTGCGTATCTTGAAGATTGAGTTTGTGGACAACGATTTCCATGCCCGCTACAGTGCCAAACGCCGCGTTTACCGCTACATCATCAAAGAGGGGACAACCAACCCGTTCGAGGACAACTTCATCACCTTCGTCCCCACTCTCAACCGTGAGGTAATTGCCGATGCCATTCCCTGTTTCGTCGGAACCCATAATTTCGAGTTTTTCAAAAAAAGCGGCAACGATATGGACCATTTTATCCGCATCATCTACCACGCCTACGCCTATTCTCACAAAGGGCACTTTGTCCTCGTTTTCGAGGGGAACGGTTTTTTGCGCTCCCAAATCCGCCTGATGGTGGGATTTTTACTCCGTATCTCTGCAGGGAAAGCGACGAAAGAGCAGTTGATTGAGCAATTGAACTGTGTCAAACGCCACTCCACCGATATCGCTCCTCATAACGGACTCTATCTAACTCATATCAAATATTAGTACATACTTTTCTTTTTCATAAGAAAAGTATCAAAAGAAAATCGCCCTCACACCAGAACGCTGGCGGTACGCTTGTGCCCTACGGCACGCGACCTTGCTCTTGGTGTGGTATGAGGGCAAAATATTTTATTTGCATAATTTTCGCGTATGCGAAAATAGTTAAACAAATCCCCGTGATCCAATCCCTAGAGCCGTTCTAGAGGCAGTAGTGCCGAGAGGAACGAGTGTTCTTGGATCACGGTATGCTCTTTTGGTACTTTTCTCGCTAAAGAGAAAAGTACATAGAAATCGCATTAAAAGAAGTAAGTTTAGTGATAAAGACTAAACTTACTTGACAGTTCTTGCAATATTAAAACTATTTCGTTACAATCACAGCTCAAATTTTTAACCAATAAGGATAGTCACATGGCAAAACATCAGTTTCAGACTGAAGTCTCACAAATCTTGCATCTCATGATCCACTCTTTGTACTCCAACAAAGAGATTTTCGTCCGCGAGCTCGTATCGAACTCTTCGGATGCTCTCGATAAACTCAACATGCTGGTCCTCACTGACGAAGCCTACAAAGGGGTCAATTTCGCCCCTCGTATCGACATCGTCACCGACAAAGAGGCAAAAACCCTCAGCATCTCTGACACCGGTATCGGGATGAACGAAACCGATCTCGTCGAAAACCTCGGAACCATCGCGAAATCGGGAACCAAAGCGTTCTTGGAAAAACTCTCGGGCGATCAGAAAAAAGATTCCAAACTCATCGGTCAGTTCGGGGTCGGTTTCTACGCCTCGTTTATGGTTGCCGACAAAGTCGAAGTGATCAGCCGCAAAGCGGGTGAAGAGCAAGCGTACAAATGGTCTTCTATGGCGGGGTCAGAGTATGATCTCGAACCAGCAGAGCGTGATAGCCACGGTACGACGATCATCATGCACCTCAAAGACGACGAAGCAGAGTTTCTAGAGGCTCACCGTATCGACACCATCGTTAAAAAATACTCCAACCACATCCCTTTCCCGATCTACATGGACAAAGAGGAGTGGGTAGCCCCAGCCGAGGGCGAAGAGAAAGGGCACAACGAACTCGTCAACAAACAAATCAACAAAGCCAACGCCCTTTGGACGATCAGCAAATCAGAGATTTCTGATGAAGAGTACAAAGATTTCTACTCTAGCATCGCTCACGACTCGAGTGAGCCGTTAGCATGGATGCACAACAAAGCGGAGGGGGCGCTCGAGTACACTACCCTCTTCTACGTACCGTCCAAAGCACCGATGGACCTCTACCGCGTTGACTACCAAAGCGGTATCAAACTCTACATCAACCGTGTATTTATCACCGACGATGAAAAAGAGCTTATGCCGACCTACCTCCGCTTCCTTCGCGGGGTGATCGATTCTGCCGACCTTCCGCTCAACGTCAGCCGTGAAATCCTCCAAAGCAACCGCGTTATGGCAAAGATCAAAAACGCTTCGGTTAAAAAAGTGTTGGGTGAATTGGCGAAAATCGCCGAGAACGACACAGAAAAATACGATGCGTTCTACAAAGAGTTCGGAAACGTTCTCAAAGAGGGACTTTACAGCGACATGGGGAACCGTGAGCGTATCCTAGAGCTTCTCAAGCTCAATACCTTGAATGCTGCCGAGCCGGTAATGTTCAGCAAATTCGTAGAGGGTGTAGACGCTGAGAAAAAAGAGATCTATTACATCTCTGCGAAAATGTCTCTCCAAATGCTCAAAAACTCCCCTGCGCTTGAACGTTTCAAAGCCAAAGGGATCGATGTTCTCGTCCTCAACGAAGAGATCGACACGATCGTATTCCCGATGGTAACCGAGTACAACGACTATAAATTCGTCAACGTCACCGACGCAAAACTCGAAGAGTCCGAAGAGGAGAAAAAAGAGCACGAAGAGAAAGCCAAAGGGTTGGAGTCTTTCGTAGGCCAGCTCCAAAACGCTCTTGGTGAGAATGTATCGAAAGTTGAAACGACGTTTGATCTCACCGAGTCTGCCGTATGTCTAAAAGTCGATAAAGAAGACCAAGGGTACATGATGGCGCAGATGATGAAACAGTTCGGACAAATGGGCGGGGATTTCCCGGCTCCGAAACCGATCCTCCAAATCAACCCGAACCATGAGTTGATTAAAAAGCTCTCTGACAGCGCAGACATGAACCTTATCGACGATGCGGCGCATGTGTTGCTTGATCAGGCGAAACTTTATGAGGGTGAGACGCTTGCGGATACCGCAGGGTTTATTGCACGATTAAATCGTATTATGGCAAAAGCACTGTAATCCCCATCATTCCCGACTTGATCGGGAATTTTCGATATATTTATTCATTTTTTCTTATTAGAAATAAAAATACATAAATTTCAAATCAATGTAAATCTTATTTTTCTATGATAAAGTGTTGTTTTAAAAATATTAAGTAAATACAAGTGAATAGAATGGAAACATCAAGCCTTATAATAGGAATTTTTATAGGAATTTTAGGTGCTTTTGGAACAGGTTTTTTAAAAAAAGCCGGTGAAGATTCATATCATTGGATCAAGAAAAAAATATCTCCAAACTCCATTTCTGAAAATAAGCCTCAAGTTGTTATCCAATTAAATCATGATGGTAATGAAAAAATTGATCAACTAAGCACTACTAATATTAAGAGAATTACTCCTCTAACATTTGATGAAATTTCTAACTCTATCGAATTAGCACCTTTATTGCAAAGACAAGAGATCGCTAAAAAATATGTTGGACTTATAATTGAATGGGATACTTATTTAAGATCTGCATATCAAAGGGAAAATGGAGATATATCCCTACGTCTATCTGTTGACCCTGATTACAAAGGAAGAAGTGTTATTTGTATTGTTCAAGGGGATCAGTATCGAGAAATTGGAATACTTAAAGAAGGTGCAAAAATTCGAGTATCTGGTGAAATTATTGAGGCAAATACATTTGATATCGAATTAAATAATGCTGTATTAGAAATTTTATCATTCTAAGAAACAAGGCAGAATAAAAGAGAAAAAGGGGACAGGCTACTTTTTTCTCCCTTCCCTCACCCCACATTTCAAAACAACACTCTACTTTTCTGTTTAGCCGAAAAGTAGCAAAAGAGCATACCGCGATCCAAGAACGCTCGTTCCTCTCGGCACTACTGCCTTCGGAACGGCTCTAGGAATTGGATCACGGGGATTTTCCACTCTTTTCGCAGTATGCGAAAATCATCCTATCAAATAGTTTCATGCCTTGCGACACCACACAGAGCAAGGTCGTGTGCCGCAGGGCACAAGCGTACCGCCAGCGATTTGGCGCAAGGCGATTTTCTTTTCGTTCTTTTCTTATGAAAAAGAAAAGGATACAATGTATCATAATGCATTATACTTTTAAGATGACAAAGCGCGGTATTACAATAGCCGATTGATGATTCTAAATTATAGAAAGGTCTCTGAAATTTACAATGAAACAGATACATTCCGTAAATTCCATTACAATACCTTTACCAGCCCGACAAATATGGACGATTCTTACAGACATACCATCTTATCCTCTCTGGTGGCCTCTGACACTAAAAATCAAAATACGTAACGCTACGCAAGATGTTATAGGCTCTCAAGTAGAAATCAGACCCTACGGAGGAATGTCATTTTATTGTGAGTTTTCGGAGATGGTTGAGCCGGTTAAGCTTGTCATGCAATATTCCGGTATTTACTCCGGTTTAGGAATTTGGACACTTACAGAGATGAATGGCCAAACAAAAATAGATTATGAAATAAATTTAGAGGTTAATAATCCATTTATCCGTCTTTTATCTTATGTAATTCCGGTTGAAAAAATACATTACAAGCTAATGAATGAAGTACTTTTAGGCTTGGAAAACAGGCTTAATCAATAGGGACAGGTCTTCAATATTTTTACTCCATTTCCCTCACACCACATCAAGAGTAAGGTCACGTGCCGTAGGGCTAAACGTACCGCCAGCGATTTGGCGCAAGGCGATTTTCTTTTCACAGAAACATTTTGCTTTGCAAAAGCGCTACGCTTGTTTTGGTATTTTTCTTTTCTAAAATGAAAAGTATGATTAAACTTGCTAAAGAGATAACACCATAAACGCTATAATCTCCGCACAACTTCAACCAAATACATATAGGTCCAGTATGAACAGTGATTATGATCAAAGAGTATTAATCGATACCAATACACTCTCCTGGGAACCGACGGAACAAACAGGAGTTTTCAAAAAACGCCTCTCTTCCCGTAATGACACCGAAACCGCCTTCATCAAACTAAAAGAGAATGCGGTGTTAAATCCATCCTCCAAAATCAATAGTGTTGAATTGCTGGTACTCGAAGGGACCTATATCAACGCATTCGGCGAGTTTCCGCAAGGTACCTATCTGCGTATGAGCGCCGAAGACGAAGCATCGGTACGAACCGATCATGGGTGTATCGTCTTTCGTAAAATCAACTATTTTGACACTGATTCGTCAGTGATGATCCACACCCCTACAACCACATGGCTAAGCGGACAGGGAAATCTGCAGGTACTTCCGCTGCACGATCAAACCGCACTCGTCAAATGGCCCGCGAATGAACGCTTCCTCCCCCACAAACATTGGGGAGGAGAAGAGATATTGGTTCTCAGTGGAGTGTTTATGGATGAGCACGGAAAATACCCGCAAGGATGCTGGATCCGCAGTCCGCACCTGAGCCACCATTATCCGTATGTTGAAGAAGAGACAATTATTTTAGTCAAGACAGGTCATCTGTAAAAAGAGAGGAGATATTCTATCTTAACTTTTTACTCCCCATCCCTCACCCCACATTTCAATAACTTTCTCTCTACTTTTCTGTTTAGCCGAAAAGTAGCAAAAGAGCATACCGCGATCCAAGAACGCTCGTTCCTCTCGGCACTGCTGCCTTCGGAACGGCTCTAGGTGTTGGATCACGGGGATTGTCTATTTATTTTCGCATTACGCGAAAATAATTCAATCAAATTGTTTCATGTCTTGCGACACCACACAGCGCAAGGTCGTTCGCCGCAGGGCGAAACGTACCGCTGGCGATTTGTCGCAAGGCGATTTTCTTTTGGTACTTTTCTTATGAAAAAGAAAAGGACTTAATATCTTTCATGGTGCAATATAATTTCAAGACAACATAACAACGCATTACACTACTCTCAAAAAAGGGAGTTGATAATGCGGAAAAATCTAAGCCTCTCTATTTACAGTTACTTTCCAAAAGTTATCATTTTTGATATAATATCATGAAATGGGCTATCGAATTTTTCAATGACACGGTTGAAGCCGATACCCTATCCCTTCCAGCCAAAATTTTAGCAAAAATGCTCCATATCTTCGAGATGATCGAAGAACACGGCCCAAATCTCGGAAAACCTTACACCGATGCGTTTGGTGAAGGTCTCTTCGAAGTAAGGGCAAAAGGAGCCGAAGGGATCGGGAGAAGTTTCTTTTGTTACGCAAGTGGAAAGAAAATCATCATTCTCCACTCGTTTGTCAAAAAGACCATGAAAACACCCCAAAAAGAGATCGAAATCGCCCTAAAGCGAAAAAAGGAGATAAGCCATGAGTAATAGACCTTCTTTTGAAGCATTCAAAGAAAAAGCTCTGAAAAACGAAGCGGTCAAAGCCGAGTACGATGCATTGGAACCGATTTTTGCACTTAAAAAACAGATGATCAAAGCCCGTCTCGAAGCAAAACTCTCCCAAGAAGATGTTGCCAATCTATTGCATACGAAAAAAAGCAATATTTCAAGATTAGAAAGCCCGAACAGCAAAAATTTACCAAATTTGTCCACATTGATAGAATATGCAAAAGCTGTTGGATTTAACCTCGAAATCAATCTAACACGTAGCCATTTAGCTTCCTAAAAAAATAGGAATCAAGCTACTTTTTGCTCCGCTTCCCTCACCCCATATTTCAAAACAACTCCCTACTTTTCTGTTTAGCCGAAAAGTAGCAAAAGAGCATACCGCGATCCAAGAACGTTCGTTCCTCTCGGCACTACCGCCTCCGGAACGGCTCTAGGTGTTGGATCGCGGGAATTGTCTATTTATTTTCGCGTTCTGCGAAAATCATGCAAATAAAATATATGTGCCCTCACACCACACTAAGAGCAAGGTCGTGTGCCGTAGGGCACAAGCGTACCGCCAGCGTTCTGGTGTGAGGGCGATTTTCTTTTGATACTTTTCTTTTCTAAAAAGAAAAGGACATCATCCCTCGTTCCCCCTCTCCTGAGTTGGAATGCAGATTATAATGCTATAATTTATCCAAAAAGACCTAATCGATGGAAAAAATCATCATCGCTCTCGTTATACTCAGTGTCGCTATTTTGATCTATAACTATTCTACCAAAACCTCCCGACTGAGATATCTCAAAACTTACCGATTCCATCCCGCCTTACGTAAAAAAATTCTCTCACGCTATCCCCATCTGAACGATGACAATCTCACTTTGGTTTTTGATACTCTGCGTGAGTATTTTTTCATGTCCCATCGTGCAGGGAAAACCATGGTCTCCATGCCCTCACAAGTCGTCGATGTCGCATGGCATGAGTTTATCCTCTTTACCCGCTCTTACAAAGAGTTTTGTGATCGAGGATTAGGACGGTTTTTGCACCACACGCCGACTGAAGTGATGAAAACACCTACGTTGGCGCAAGAGGGAATAAAAAGAGCATGGCGACTCGCCTGCATAAACGAAAAGATCGATCCAAAAGAGCCTGATCGTCTGCCGATGATATTTGCTATCGATGCTTTACTCACTATTCCCGATGGCTATCACTATGTGCTCGATTGCAAGGATCCCGCTTCCCCTGCATACGGGGATGGTTATTGTGCCGGGCATATCGGATGCAGCAGCGGTTGCGGAGGCGACTCAGGAGGTGATGGTGGAGGATGTGGAGGTGATTAATATAATAGTTTTCCTCTTTCGAACAAACAAAATTTTCTAATTATAGAGTTTTAATGTCTCCCCGACACTCACCCGCGCTGCTCTTTGCTCCATCGTGATCCCCTCACGCCACGGCATCGGACTCACTTCAGGAGACATAAGCCCTTTGCTCTTATGGACACGAATCACATACCCGCCGCTTTGGACAAAATGGTCGTTATATTCAGCGGTATAGGGCATATCCCACACGATGCACCCCTCGCTAGGACACACATCGGCACATTTCGGTACGGCGGAGTCCACACACTCGATACATTTTTCGGGCTTGACATAGGTGTATTCCCCGCTGCTCAGCGGGGAATCATCGGCGCTGACGATAGCTGTCGCCGGGCACTCATCGATACAGGCATCACAATTAATACATAAATCGGTAATCAACACAGCCATACATCACCTCTTATATTTTATTATCGAGTTATGATATGCATAGTGTGTTCTTATCTATTTTAAAATTCCCGATCTAAAAAATCCGAATCGTTCAAGACGTGCGCATTTGCACTGTTCGGCATAGAGTGTTTCGGTACGGTTCCGAACCCTTCGAGCTTACCGCAGTTAGGACATTTGCCCCCATCGAGCTCGGGTATCCTCTCCACATCGATCACAAAATCACACGCTTGGCAAAAAAATTCCATCATAAACTCCTATACAATTTTCTAACGTATACAATGCATTCCCCATTCTTATGGACTACATAAACGTAACGTTCTGTGCCTTGATCCGCTTCAAATCTTCTTCATCCAGCCCGTCGATAGCGTGAACGAAACAACACGGTTTCTCTTTAATCTGTTTATGAATCTCCCAAAACAACTCTCTGTTTTCTACGACATAGACATTTTCAGCATACAGCGCTTTGAGAGGCAGACCGATACATCCGTGGGCAAGGGTGATCGTCAGCAGCTCCATCATCTCGTTGTTGATGGTGATCCCTCCGTTGCCTTTGAGTAGAATAATTTTTGGGCTTTTCTCTGCCATGATCTCCCTTTTACCCATAGATATTCATTTAGTGTTCCAGCGGTAGCACATCTTTTGCATTACACTCATAACCTTTTACCTGCCACGGGAGAGTACATGGACGAGATCGAAGATGTGGAATGGATTATCTGGAACAGCGCGATAGGGATTCGCGATTTTGTCACTATCGGGCGCATGGATACACAGGAGAATATCGCGTGGCTGGAATCCCCCTATCAGATGGTGGGGCCTTTTTCGATCGAAGAACTAACGACTCACGGTCAGATCAGCTTTGCCGAGTGTGTCGTCATATCCAAACAAAAATGGCAAGAAGAACGCGAATCACTCCTCACCATCTCGATGATGAGACGCCGTAAAGCCCAGCAGGAATTTTTCGAAGAGCTCGAAAGACAAAACAGACGCAAGCGATACAACCATATTTATGAATTAGAAGAATATCGAACGGTACTGGCTCTCCCGATAAACGGTACGCTGGAAATCTCCCAGATCAAATCTGCCTACCGCAAAGCCGCCAAAAAAGCGCATCCCGACGCAGGAGGAACGCAAGAGATGTTTCTACGAATCAAAGAGGCACATGATACTCTGCTGGAGTGGATCGACTCATAAAGTAATCTGTATCAAGCTCTCTGCCCACATACTCAAATGATCTTTGGACAATGCACTGCTAAAGCGGTTCACCTCTCTGCCGTTTTTAAAAGCAATAATCGTCGGAAGGGCATTCACTCCGTATTGACGTGCGATATCGGGATAATCCAAGGTGTTTATTTTAATAAAACGGACTTCGAGACCAAATGAAGATGCTGCATTTTCATAATCGGGAGCCATTTTCATACACGGCGTACAATCGGGAGAATAAAAATCGACAAGTACCGGAACCTCATTTTCTACTATATGCGCAGTGAATGCATCAAAATCGCACTCTATAGGGGTAGTGTCTGATAAAGATTTCTGACAGGTGTCGCACAAGACATCCACTTTTGTCACTTCGTTTTTAATACTATTCACGCTATGGCAGTGTGGACAAACAATATGAAGAGCTTCCATAATATATTCCTAATAATGATGATGTTCAACAAACTGCATAAATCATGCGCAATGTATGTTTCATTAGAATACTTTATGTATATTGTGCTAATAAGTCGCTCATTGGAGGAATTTTTTGGATCAATGTTTAGTACACATCTGCGAGAGATTTGAAAGATTAACCGATTTTATCAGAAACAAATCGCCGGAACAAGAGGAGATCGTTAGCAATCTTTTTTTGGATTTTATTGATTGTTTCTCCTCGTTGCGCTCAGAAAAGCTGGAGTATCCAAAAGAGTTTCAAAAAGATGTGAAATATTATCTGCAAGGTGAACCGATCATGAAAAAACAATTTGAAGACATAGAATTCCGCTATTTGATGCTAAGTGATTTTTACGATTTTTGCAGGTTGACAAAAAGATATATTAAGTAATAGATTGGAAGTGAGTATACGCATATACTCGCTACCCCCCTTCACTGAGCCGGAAGGGACAACGCGCTCAACGCTTCATTTACCGCAAAAATTTTGCCTCGGATGTTACCGTATCCGAAGGCTTCCAACCGCTCGGTATGCTTTTGCAAATAATGCGCCGCATCTTGCTCATTGTCAAACAGATAAACGCCTCCTGCTTCTTTGGTTGCTTCATTTTCCGTCCATAACTTGGAAATAAGCCCTTTTTCATTGGCAATGTCTTTTGCCAAATCACTCATTGCCATTGTCAATTCATCACTAAACGGTCCGTTATGGGGAAAATCGACTTGAAGAAGGTATCTCATGTTATACTCCTTGGATTATTTAGGGAATAATAATGCAATATAATAAATTTGTCAACTAGGTTTACAATGTCAATCTGCTTTTTATCGTTAGAGACCAGTAAAATATTTAATCAGCTCATTTTAGATGAGCTCTCAAAGCAAGGGTTCGATGGGCTTAGCAACGCATTGATCGTCCTGTTTCCCTATATCGATGAGTATAAAGGGATCACTTCTAGTGGACTGGCATCCAAAATCGGTTATACCCGACAGGCGATGCACAAAAATCTGATGAAGCTTGAGACGTTGGGATATATTACACTCGGTTCCGGGGAGAATAAAAAAGAGAAAGCTATTTTATTAACCCCAAAAGGGAGGGAGCTGATGAAGCATGCAACCGTATTTATCGAAAATACCCAGCAAGAGCTCGCCGAACTTTTAGGCGAAAAGGGGTTGCAAAAATATATGGACTACCAATATAAAGTCGTTACCCACCTAAACAATAAAAAGTGATAAGTTCCTATATTGAGATACATTTAGCGATAAACAATTTATTCATCCCTCTTTTGTCCTGTTCTGCTTATTCCCAAGCTCTCGCTTGGGAGCCCGTGAAATGATTATTGTGATGCAGCCGCATACGCTTTTTCAAACGCTGCCAGGTGGTTCACTGAACCCAATCTGAGATTCTCGAATACCTCCACGACATCTGCAGGCATTCCGACTTCATAATCGACAATATCATCAATATCTTTTTCTTCAATCGCAATCCCGACACCCAGTCCATCCAAGAGGGATTTTGATCCTAAGACTACCAAGTCATCGTACAGCTTTTGGAGTTCCGGCAAGACGAATACCCCGACTTCCCCTTCATTGACACCTGAAATATTGACGCCGTATTTAATACACAGCTTTTCCACCGCGTCCATGTGTTTTTGCTCAGAGAGCTGAATATTGGCAAACGTACTCGCACTCGGATACAGATTCCCCAGGGTGTAATAGACATCGCGTGCCACTTTCTCTTCCTGATACATAAAGAGCAGAGCCGCTTTCTGAGTGTCGCTCAGCACTGCCGTCGTTGTGGGTGTTGACGAGATGCTCGTCTGGATTTGTGCGATTTGGGTTGAGACATCCGTTGTATTGATATCCGTCACAAAATCGGTTTCATTATTGTCAGCATGGGTTTTGATGGCTTCTGCTTGCTCTCGAACCTGTTTTGCAGCCAGAAGACGAATCAATCGAGGCTCTGTATCGGTAGCCACAGCACTCAGATTCTGTTCCGTCTCTGCCAGTGAACGGGCAACGATTTTGGCCGCATTATGCGCTTGAAGATTGCCTTTTGCGATATAGTCGTCCGTCACGGAGAGGGTCATTCCCAGTTCGTACTGCAATGCTTCCATCGCCAATTCCGGGGTAAGCGACGGGTTCATCTCTATTGCCTGTGCAACCAGGGTGGTAAGCGGAGAGATAAAGCTGTACTGAGAATTGACCGCTTTGAAATGCCATGCCTTCCCGATCGTTTGGTTGTTGTCCAAATCGATGGTATCTGCGCCGGCTTCAACGATCAGCGGAACATTTTGGGCATCGGCACTGTTTACCGTGAGCGTATACAACCCTTTTTCATTGGTAAGAGCAAACGGCTCGTCTGCGTCGCATACATCATTTTTATTTTTGTCAAGACACACCTTCGCACCTACCAAATACCCATCGGCAACCATCCCGATCAGGGGTGTCGTCGCAGTAGAAGCAGTCGAGTCACCTCCGCATCCGTTCAGTAACAATCCGGCCAAGAGTACAAACGGTACTGCAATTTGTTTGTAAGAGAGTCTCATTGTATTATTCCTTTTTATGTTTCTTATAAGTATATTGTAACCATGAAGTATTAAGAGAGTGTTAAATGACAAAGCGCATGCCGATATCAATCTCTATCGCATCCTTGCACAGGATTAGGAGACGGAGTTTTTACTTCTTTATGCGGAGAATATTCAAAGAAAAACGGTGTAAAATCAATCCTATATTATAAAAAAGGGGGAATGGATGCGTATTTTACTCACAGGGGCAAACGGATATATCGGACGACGCCTGAAACATGCCCTCATCCAAAAAGGGGATGTTACCCTCCGGTTGATGGTACGCAATCCCGATAGCCTCTCCGCAGCGGCCAAAGAAGCGTGCGAGATTGTCAAAGCCGACGTCATGCACCCCGAAACGCTCGATGAAGCGCTGAGGGATGTGGACGTCGCCTATTATCTCATCCACGGCCTTACCCATTCCAACTTCCGTGATTTGGATCGTCAAAGCGCCCAAAATTTTCTCGATGCGTGCATCCACCAAAAGGTAAAAAAAATCATTTATCTGGGGGGACTGGGGGATAAACAGACAGGAAGCGAGCATCTGCTCAGCCGAATCGAGACGGGGGAAATCCTCAGTTCCCGGCCGGAGGAGGTTCAATGCATCTGGTTTCGTGCCGGAGTGATCATCGGTTCGGGAAGTGCCAGTTTTGAGATCATCCGAAATCTGGTTCAAAAACTGCCGGTGATGATCACCCCCAAATGGGTCTCGACCCTCATCACCCCTATCGGCGTAGAAGACATTGTCCGTTATCTGGTCGCGGCACTTGAACTCGAAACGGGGGAAAACCGGATGATCGATTTGGGTGAAGAGGCGATGAGCTATGGCGATTTGATGCTTCGCATAGCCGCAGGTATGGGGCTGAAACGCTATCTGATTCCGATCAATCTCCTGACGCCGAAACTCTCCTCCTACTGGCTGACGCTGTTTACTCCCGTACCCTACGGGGTGGCCAGCTCGCTGATAGAAGGGCTGAAAAGTGAAGTGGTCACGACCAATACCCTGCGCCATGAACTCTTTGATATCCGTCCCCATACGCTCGAAGAAGCGGTACATCATGCGGTTGAAGAGATCGAATCCAATCAGGTGATCAGCCGATGGAGCGACAGCGGTGCGGGCTCTGCACAGGCCGACTCTGCGGACAATATCGCCAATGCTATTTTCATAGACCGCAGAATCGTCGACTTCGGCGAAATTCGGCCTCAGAACGTCTACCGCAGTTTCTGTATGATCGGCGGAGAATCGGGCTGGTTCGGATACGACTGGCTCTGGAAAATACGGGGAGTCATCGATAAACTCTTCGGAGGGGCCGGAATCAATCGGGGACGAAGGGATTCACACCACCTTCGTATCGGAGACAGTGTCGATTTTTGGAAAGTCGTTGATCTGGTGGAGAATGAGCGGCTTCTCCTTTTTGCCCAGATGAAATTGCCCGGAAAAGCGTGGCTGGAGTTTAAAATTCAAGATCATCAGTTGATCCAAAGTGCCTATTTTTATCCCGATGGAGTCTCCGGACGATTGTACTGGTATGCGTTGATCCCTCTTCATCATCTCATATTCGGAAATATGGCCTCGTCGATTCTTCAGCGCGCCAACCATTTGAAAGATTAGCAGTATCCCCGTACAAAACTTTGGAGCCGGAACGTGTTATGAAATAAGAATAGTTCTTAACCGCGAGTATCGTACATCTCATGAAATATTTTCATATGGGGATCGTTGTGGATAAAGTGATTGGCTTCCAATACCCTCTCGCAAACGGACTCAATCGTATCCCCTTTTTTCAATACGATCAAACTTCCTCTCAAATGATAGTCCGGATAAAGGTTAACCAATTTTTCCAAAGCCGTGCGTGCGCCGGTATGGTCCACAAATGTAAATAAAACAGCGATATAGTGTTCATTGATTTTTTTTCCGACATCGCTTTGGCGTACACTGTCTAAAAGATGCGCTTTGTCTACATCGTAATCACTGCAGGCTACCAAGGCCAAATTGGCCTCAATGTTATACCGTTCCAGTGTATAGAGAGCCATTTTAATATCTTGCTCGAACGCGAGTTTTAAATCAATTGCGTTCAACTCTTTCATATCATTCCTTGCATCGTGTCATTTTTGGGTCTGTTAATAAAGATCGGTATTTTACCGAAAAACGGGGGATATCGGCATGTATATGTATGTTGCACAATAGTTAACAACAATAGGATATAATAGTTTTAAATCAAATCAAAAGGGGGAAATTATGAACCTGTTCAAACTAAAATCATCATCAGCTGCTCGAACGCTGGGGATGATCCTCATGGGTATGGCGGCCATCGTGATGTTTTCGGGCTTTTGGAGCGGTAAAACGCTCGATCAGCAACGCTCAGAGCGTCTGCAATCCAGTAATGAAACGCTACAGCTGCTCTACAAACACGCACCGGAAGCCAAAGAGATGATTGCCAACTCTTACGGCTATGCGGCATTCAGCAATGTCGGCGTAAACCTGATCCTTCTCTCGGCAGAAGGGGGTACGGGTGTGGCCCATGTCAATCAAACAGGAAAAAATACCTATATGAATATGGCCTCAGGGGGCGTGGGATTCGGTCTTGGGGTTAAAGATTTCCGGGCCGTATTTCTCTTTGAAAACAAAGCCGTATTCGACCGGTTCGTAAATGAGGGATGGGAAGCCAACGCACAGGCGGATGCCGCCGCAAAACTGGCAGACAAAGGGGATGCAATCAACCTGGCCATTAGTGTCGAACCGGGGATTCGGCTTTATAAACTGACGCAAAACGGTTTGGCGCTGCAGGCGACAATCCAAGGGACCAAGTATTGGAAAGACGGCGAGCTGAATAAGTAGTATGAAAGGGGATACTCCCGTCGCGTATCGATCTTTTTAGCAAAGTTCACTACAATACGTTTACAAAACGGATTTCATACGATACTAAGGATCACCCATAAAACCGACTACCACCAACCGAAAGACAGCTCCGAAGCGGGATTATAAAAGCCCTCCTCAAAATTTTGCGCGCAAAGCACCGCCGAAAAAAGAGAACATCGAAACGACCCAGAAAAACGAGATCAAAGCGATGTTCATGAACTGGTTCAAAAGCAGCCGGGCGGTTGCGGGCCATATTATGACCAAGCAAGATGTCATCAAAAATATTTTGAAAAAATTGGATGCAAAACAAGATCGCCCTTTTCAAATCGCAATGGATGAATTAAAAAACGAGGGTCTGATCGAGGTCAAAGAAGATGGGGTGACATTGGTGTTGACCGAAAAAGGGAGCGAACGCATTTAACGTTTATATCCCCTACTCTAACGATGAAGCCTCTTGTAAAGATACTCTTCGAGCTCGGCGGAATCGCTGATCCCCCTCTTTTCCAGCATCTGCCGGGAGAGATCATCTTCTGCGAGCAATTCGAAGATATCGTCGGGGTTTACAAAATTGTAAAAACTTCGAATAAACTCCAGCAGCAGCTGAAAGTTATCAAGCCCCATCGGGTTTGGACGCTCTGATTTAAAATATTTGAATTGATTCCAGTTGATCTGTGCCATTGAGTGTCCACTTGTTTATCTTTCCCGCTATTATATAGAAATCCAGCTTTTTCCAATCCCTTTACTCTTTCCCTTCCCCTTTTTTACGACTCACAAAATTAAGAAGTGCCATAGAAACGATCAAAATCCCTACCCCGCTCAAAAGATAAAAAGCATGATTCATATTTCGGATATCGTTAATCGCCACTTTAAAAACAACCATCAGCGATTCAATAGAAAGGGCAATGATAATCGACGTGAGGAATTTGGTAAGGGTAGCATATTCGTGCCCCTCCTCCAGCGTCAAAGAGCGAAAGAAGACCTCCTGCTCGAGAATCGTTTTCGCAAGATCATAAATTGCAATCGCCAGCGTAATCCCGATGATCGATTTAAATACATGTTGAAGCGTCTCGTCTCCGGTTCCCATCAAGGCCTTGGCAAACCCCAACAGACCGTATCCCCCCAAAAACAATGCCAACAATACAAGCCCTCCCCCCAGCAGACCGTAAACCCATACGGAGAGTTTCGAGATCAGACGATCACTATCAATCAAATGCATTTTTGTCATGACCGAGACGAGATCCAGATCAAACACAACGATTTTACCATCAGAGAATCGACGTGCCACAGAGACTTTCGGCTGACCCGAGTTCGCACATATGTAGGGATTGGAGACGTAATTTCCGTGTTCATCAAATCGAATACGGTTGATAAAATACCCTTTATCAATCCCTCTCATCGATTCGTCATGACCGCTGCGGCGCCACGTGGGGGTTAACTGAATCCCGTGTGCATCCATAACGTAAAGGTCACTCAAACAGGGAAGATTTTTAAAAGTGCTTCGGACCTGTGCCTCATCAAAATCACTGTAGGGCTTATCGCTGATCGTAGTGAGTAAAAACCCCTCTACCGTTTCACGGTTGGCCCGGTAAATCTGCATCATCTGTTTCATAAAATATCGTCCTGTTTGCTGAATAAAGATTTAATTATAGTGAAAACCAACTTTTTAGAGTAAAATTTCAATCATTACTAGGAATAAATATGCGAAATAAATCTATTTTGTCTCTTTTTGCTACCCTCACGCTCCTCACATCCGCTCATGCAGCCGAAGCAACGTCCTGGGAGTTGTTCGGATGGATGGAAGAGGCGCTCATCGGAGAGTGGAAGCTCTCCCCTGCTGAAGCACAAATCGGCACCGAATCGTACAAGCACAAAGCGGTATTGCCCATCACCGGAACCGATGCGACGGGTATGGCGTTCAAACTCATCGGCGGAGAGGTGACGATCCAGGAAGATTTGCTCCCCGATACGGCCAAGCAGATGGTAACGATGTACCACTGCAAAGATATCGCCTGCACCAATCTCAAAGCGACCCATTACTGTTCCAAACAAAACCAGCCCGAATTCCTCGCCAATCTGCGTGAGAGCACCCCGGAGCGGATCGTGTTTGACTGCGACATGTCCACCGAACTGTGCCAGTCCGACGAAGATCATATCCACCGAATCGTCCATGAACTCACCAATGACGGAAAGCACCTCAAAAGCTCCTATTTTGCCTGGAAAGAGAAAAAGCTCCACACGACCCACTCGATCTACCATTTCGACCGAAAATAGCAGATCGATGAGGAATCAAAGGTAAAAAACAATGGAGTAGGGTGATGACGACATTCTTCTTTAGCATAAAATATAGTTAATCCATCTCTAAACCAATACTCCCTAAAATGCTTTATACAGTCAATTTCAAAGTATAAAATCGATTATCTGCATAGTAGAGGAACTCTCTTTTTTGACACAACACAAAGGCTTTATAAAGGCATTTAGCACTATTTCATTACAACGTAAATTACTTTTGTTCGTTGTGATTACCCTTTCCATGATTTTTACCCTCAGCGGTATGTTTATTTACGGACTGGTAAACGATACCTTTATAGAATCCGAGAAAAAACATATTGAGACAATTTCTGAATCACTTTCATCAAAAGTGGGTATATGGTATTTTATCAACAAAGACAATCCACATCTAAATATGAATGAGTTTCTAAAAAGTATACTCATCGACTATCATTTAGAAAATGTAACCTTTAAAGACCATAACGGTATCCTCATTTCTGAAGTAAAATCAGCCGAATACAGTCCGAATGACCCCTATAATTTAAAATTTGAAAAAGCCGTTTACAACCCGGGAGAAGGGGCTTCAAAACATAAACTCGGTACTCTTAAAATAGAATATACGCACCATATGCTCAAAGAACTTTCAGTGAAATATTACATGGTCGGAATAAGTCTCATTTTATTGCTGACTTTATATTTTTATCTAGAAATGCACCTATTAAAAGAACTCCTTACCCCTTTGCGGAAAATTGCCTCCGAAATCAAAGGCTATATACCTGGGAAAAAACTCGTTTTTGAGTCGATTAACAGGCAAAGAGATGATGTTATTTCAGAAATTGTTAACGGATTCCTCCATATGCAGCAAAACATTGATGAAACCATGGAAAAAAAAGAAATCGAAAAAGAAAACAATAGAATTAAAGACGCTCTTTTAATGAAACAATCACGGTTTATTGAAATGGGAACAATGATCAATAATATAGCCCACCAATGGAAACAGCCACTCAACATTATAGAACTGTGCATTACCGATTTAACAGTAAAAAGTATGATGGGAACCATCGATCAACACTACCAAAACAAACTCTTCAGCAATATACACAATCAAGTAGAGTTCATGTCAAAAACTATTGATATCTTTAAAAATTTTTTGAATGATGATCAAAGTAACAAAAAAATGGAGACCTTTAGCCTCCAAAAAGCCATTACGGAGAGTATGCATCTACTTGGAAGCAGGTTAGAAGACAACAAGGTATCAGTAACATTGAATCTCGATGAAAAAGCATCCGCCTACGGTTCTATCAATGAAATAGAACAGGTAATTTTAATCATCATTAACAATGCCATAGATGCTCAGAGTGATAAAATAACTGTCGAGTGCACACAAGAAAAAACGGGCAATCTTCTTACAATATCTGATAACGGAGGCGGATTTTCTCCAGAAATCATTGACAAGGTATTTGATGCCTATTTTACAACAAAGCATCAATCTCAAGGGACAGGATTAGGCCTTTTTATTGCCAAAATGATTGTCGAAATAAAGCTTAACGGCAGTATTGAAGCCCACAATTTTAATGGGGGAGCACTCTTCCTGATTAAACTCCCTTTCCCGCCAAAATAAGTTTTATACACGCATCACTCTATGCTCCAACACCCACTTTGGCTATAATGGGGAAAAATAACCGAGGTCCTTTCCCCATGTCCAAACACCCGACACTCCTTCAACAATTCCGCTCATTTTGTTTTCAAAACAACGCCACAGACATCGAAAAAGCAATTGAGTATTTTGCCGTATTCGGCGGGATGGGATGGAATGTCGATATGTCAAAATCTTTGGAGGAGCTGATCGAAGAGAAGGTGCTGACAAACTACCGCTACCTCCATGCCGATTTGACCAAAATCACTCAGAGCAATAAATCGCATCACGCCCTTCTCACGGCTCTTGCCGTAGGGGATCGACGGGAACACTCCGCATTCCGACGTGCCAATCTTAGTCGAAAAGAGGGAGAAGAGTCGGCTGCTTTTTTGATCAAATTCGGTTTGCTGATTCGAGAAAAATCGCAAGAAGAACCGGCCGACGAGAATGAAGAAGTCTCGGACCGTCTCATCTTTACCGCTCCGTTTTTACGCTTTTGGTTCTCCTCTGTCTCCCCCTACTACAAGGGAATCAAAGAGGGAGATTTTACCGAAATGAAAGAGCGGTGGGAAAATACCAAGCAGAGCTTTTTCGATCCGATTTACGAAGGACTCCTCATCGCCCTCGTCAAACAAAGTTTCAAAGAGGACTGGGTAGCTAAAATCGGCTCTTATTGGGATAAAAGCGGTGAGATTGAAATATTGGGACAGACCAAGTCCGGCAAAGTTCTGGCGGGATCGTGCAAATATTCAAAAGCCAAAGCCAACAAAAGCGAACTCTCCAAACTCCAGGAGAAATGTGACCGTGCGAAACTGAACCCCGATATTTTCGTCATCTTCTCCAAGAGCGGATTTTCAAGCGAGTTTAAAAAAGAAAAAAGTGAGACGCTTAAACTCTACTCTCTTAAGAATCTGAAAACGCTGATGGAGAATCTGAGTGAACAAGATCTTCTGGTCAACACCAACAAAAAATACTGATTCAAAAGGGGCAAGGATATATGGAGATCATTGTCGTTAGCGAAACAAACCTCTGTATCTATAAGAATCTCGCCCAATGCTATGAAGCAGAGTTCTCAAAGATAACGGGGAAAAAGCCCGATACCCAAGGGATATTTGAACTGGATACACAGCTCAGCGATACGGTAAGGGGATTGCTCCTGATGATTGAGGGAATTCCGGCAGGAATTGCGGCGATAGCACTCAAAGAGAACAGCAGCTACGAAATGTGCGAGTTTTACGTCGTCCCCTCTTTTCGAAAAAATTCAGCCGGGATGAACTTCGCCCATGGTGTTTGGAAAATGTACCCCGGAGCGTGGGCGATCAAACAGATAGAAGGGGCCGAATATGCATCGGAATTTTGGCGAAAAACCATCAGCCGATATGATCAGACTCTATACGTTGAAGAGCACTGCCTTGATCCTTATTGGGGACTCGTCACCTGCCAACGGTTTCATATCAACCTATAAATTCCCCCCTTCCCTCATACACGTTTCTTGCATCGGTAGAGAACGGCTAAATACAATGGGCTGTATAAGTTTTCTACATACAAAACTAAAATGAGACACCCTATCCTGCTATAATCGTTTCACTCGCTGTATTGAATCGGTCCCCTTTTCAAGGGATTTTTTACATCCATAGAGGGTAAAAAGGATACCGATGTCAGCCTATCATCTCGAATCACTGGGGCGTGACGCCTATATTGCCTCAATCGCCACCATCCAAGATCCCCAAACACTCCGATTCGCCGATCAGTCCTTGGCATGGTGGGATCGCCATTTTAGCTGGAATGCACAAGGATGCGCGGTACTATGCGATGAAAACAATACCCATCTGTGCTATCTTTTCTCACGTATCGATCGTTACGGTGAATATCTAACCCTCTATAATCTTTTTACACCGCTCATCCTCCGGCACAAAGGATACGCAACCGAGATACTTCGCCTGATTCTTGAGCAAGCCCTCAAAAAACATGCCAAACGCATTACCTTTTCTTCAATATCATCATCACTCGATTTTTATCAATTGCTGGGATTTATCTATTGGGGCGTCAATGATATCGGGGATTACTACTGTAATCTCCCTCTTCCCAAAAGTGGTCTGGATGGGATAATCACAATGATTCAAGAATCGGACATTAAAACTCTTATCGGTTCCAATCTAATCAAAATAAATGGCAAAATTGACGGGAATGAACGCCGTCTTACTCCGGCGCAAATTCTCATATATGAAGCGGATATTGTCAAACTCGGAAAAAGCTACCAGCGAGAAAAACTGAGAGTTCTACAAGAACCCGCTAAATCGTGAGCCGTTTCCAATAGTTGCTTTGGAGCCAGAGCCATGAGAGTAAAAGGCATACGATCCAGCCGATAACTTCCGCAAACCAGATGGAACTCAGCGAAAATCCGGCTATCAGGGCAGCGTAGTACGCATACCCTAATACAAACAACGAGACCACGATCTCGATCACCAGGCTGGCTGTGGTATCTCCCGTTCCGGCAACGGATGAGCCGATGATGTCAGCCGGTACCGCCACCATCGTCGCCAGAACAATGACCATCAGCGTCGCAACCGCCCCTTCGATCATTGCCTCATCCGGTGAAAAGATCGCCAGTACCGTCTCGGGAAAAAAGAGGGTCAGTATCAATACCGGCACAATTGTCAGATAGCCCAATTTGACCGTTTTAAAGACCAGCTTGCCCACCTCTTTTTCATCTTTTTGTCCGATCAGATTGCTCACCATCGAACAGATGGTCTCGGCAAAAGCATCGATAGGGATCAGCAAGAGTGCATAGCAGCTGAAAATGATCGTGGCAATCGCCAAGGCCTCTTCGCCCAGCTGCTCGATAATAAGAAAAAAGAGAAACCAGCGAACCGATTCGACCAGTACCTCCATCGAGACAGGTGCCGAAAGAACTGCCAGTGTTTTAGCCATCGTATGATTCCACTTTTCAAACACAAAGAGGCCGTAGAGAGGGATATAGCGCCGGCGGATAATATCGATCAGGATAAAAAGAGAGAATGCGGCTTCAGCACACAAAGAAGCGATAGCGGCACCCTCGATCCCCATTTCGCGAAACCCGTGGTTGCCGAAAATAAGGAGGTAATCGAGCAGAATGTTCACCCCTGCCAATACCAGTGTTGCCCCGATAAAAACGCGCGTACGGGAAATCCCCACATAAAAAGCGCTTAACGCGAGGTTGAAGGCATGAAAAAAGAGGCCGAATATCGCGATATCAAGATACGATTCAACCGCCCTATGGATCTCACCTGACTGAAACAGCTCTATCGTGGCCAGCGGTACGGCAAACAAAACCAGCAGCACCATAAGGGCGCTGACACCCGCCAGTATGTACAGCCCTTGATTGAGTACCCTCCCGATTTGGCGGTGCCGCTCTTCTCCGGCTCTGCGGCCGATCGTGATCTGAATACCGTCGACAAATCCCAAAATCAGAAAAAGGGCCATCGCGTAGATGGTTTCGGCCAGCCCCAATGCCGCCAGTTCCGTTGTACCGTAGCGGGATAAAAAAATTGCATCGGTAATGTTGACGACCGTTTCGCTGATACTGGCGATGATCAAGGGGAACGAGAGGATCCAGATATTGCGATACGTCGGTAAAAAGCGTGTCAATCCGGCCATCGATGAGATTCTACGTCAAACGCAAATCATACGATCTGCGGTTTAGGTGCATCACCATACACGAGAGGAGCGCACCGCTTTTGAGAAATTCACTGAGGTTGAAAAAGGCAACCTCAAAACCGTATTTGGCACCTATGTCTTCGAGAATACGGTTTTTCTGCCGCTCATTTTCATAATAGGGGTTACTGCGCTTCATCTCATGGATATCCGAGGCATTTAAGATAATGTTGCCCATACGCAGCGAATTGCACAGCCCGGAATAGACATCATCAGCGGTAATATCAATGATATTCGTCACGGCTTCGATCTCCTTGACCTCCTCTTGGGTATACATTTCGGTACAGACCAAGGTCTCCTCCCGCGTCAGCGGGAAAACGGTGCAATCGAGATGATACAGATACGGATCACTCTCTTTGAGTGGGATGATTTTCATATCAAACTGCTCTTCCATCCATTCATACGAACGCTTGTCCGAACGGGTTCCGTACCCTCCGAGATAGACATTCCCATGCAGGTGCTTGAGTTCCGCCTCCCCTTCAAAATGAAAAGGGGATATGAGGGTTTCGTATCCCATCTGCTCGAAAAATTCTTTTCCTACCTGGGTCTCCGGAATCCGGACTTTGGAGCTGAAGTTCGAGAGGATGACGGTATTATGATCGGGAAGATGGTCGATAACGACACCCAGATTCGCGGTGTAGACCAAATCTTGAAGCCCCTGAAGACGGGGAGTCGGCAGAAGGTAAACGACCGACTCTGCTGCCATGAAATTATACAGCTGTAAAAACTGGTTGACCGCTTTTCGTCTGTCAACGTGGCGTTCTTCGGGTTTGAGCTCTTCCATCCAGACATTGTTTGCTTCACCGGCATTGAGAGAAAAAGGGACATTCAACAAATAGGCAGGAGATTCGAGGCTGGTCGGATTGAGATCCGGCACACTCACGAACTCATTGGAGAGGATATGCTGTCTCGCGTGGTAGGCTCTCATAAAACTCCTTGGGGTGATTTTTCCGAAATCTTAACCACCGGATCAACACCGGCTTCGACATGAATCCCCGCCTCCACGATTGGAGTGTATTCAAAACGATCAGACAGGGGGATGATCAAATCCACCTGCGAACCGTACCGGATCATCGAAAAACGCTGGTTCTGTGCAAAACTCCGGTTCTGTTTGAGCCTAAAGGGGGTAATGCAATCCACATCATAATCGGCAATCTGCAAAATATAGTACTCTTGAGCAAGCCCCATGCTGAAGACGGTATTGAGAAAACGCTGATTGGTGAAAAGATACTCAGCATTGGAAGTATTTAACCGCAACTTCTCCACCAGGCTTTTTTCAATATCCAGCATCGGGAGGTTATGCGAACCGATCGTCTCAAGCTCTTTGTAGCGAAGGCGGCCGCTGTAGGGGATACGGTTGACATGGACATCGTAAAAGGTCATAAAAATCCCGATCACGAGGCTCTCTTTGTCATACGTTTCATCGCGCATAGCATCTTTCAGCGAATACGGTTTCCCTTTGATATCCACAATTTCCTGATCGGCTTTGACAACGTCTGCATACAAAATGACGCCGTCTGCAGGTGCAAAAAAATAGGAGCTGTCCGAATAAACCGCCCGATTCGGATCACGAAAAAAATACTCTTCGGAGAGCCATTTCATCGGTCGTTCCAATATGGGCTCAACATCGTTCTCAATCCATTCGCGCAATCCCTTGGCCACCGAGTCCATCCTTGTCGAACTGAAATCTGTTAATACTATCACCCTTTTTCAAAGAAATATCTGAAATAGGCGATCTAGCGATGGTTGTTGACGGTTGAGGGTATCGTCTCGGCGCTCGCTTGCAACGCAATGGCTTCAGGATGGCGCTGATAGTGTTGACGAACGACATTGGCCAATGCCGCTTTCGTTGTTTCATCGACTAAAATTTTCTCCCCTTCTCCCAACGTATCGACAATCATCTGCAAAAGATCATTTTGGACACCGTTTAGTTTTCCGACCCATGATTGCAACAGCGCTTTATCGACGTGCGAAGGCAATGATCCCATAATTCCGACATCATTTTGATCGTGTATCAACAATCCGGATGTCGTTCCGCGGTCCAGCGTCAGGACCTGCAGGAGATAGAGTGTATGATACGCCAGCTGTTGATTGCGTGCATCATCATCAAAATCCCGACGTTCTTGGATCGCGTTCCGGATAATCGTGATATAGGTATCAATGACCTTTTTACCGAAAGAAGAGGCAAAACCGATATCCGCTTCTTCATCGCCGCTATGGAAACTTTCCAGATAAAAATGCGAAACGCCTCTGTGCCGTCCCAATGCAGGGATGTAAAAATACCGCTCCCCCTGAGTCCTCCCCTCATCATAATAGGCATGAGCTGCCTCTCTCAACGTATTTTCGAATACCTGAGTATCCAGCGGATCAGGATTGCTCGGATTCAGATCCGCCATGACCCTCCAATATCCGCTTCCATCACGCATTTCGGTCCAGCTGATATGCATATGCATCGAGGGCACCATCGGATTGGCCGGATGGATGATCGTCGAGATAGCCGTGGCAGAAGAGAGTTTTTTGGTTGGATCATCATCATAATGGACTTGGGAATAATTGACCGAACCGCGGTTAAACAGCCGTTCATCTGCGGCTTCATACCTCACCCCTCCTCCATGGCACCCTTCATCACGAAACCATTCTACGGCTACAAACGGTTTATCGGATCCCAAGGTATGCGTAAGGTCATTGAGAGAATGTACAAAATGCAATTGCAGCTCTGAAATTATTTTAGAAGCAGCATGCGCTCGAGAAGATTGGGGATCGATTCGTTTCATTGAAGTTCACTTTGGATTGATTATGTCTGCACAATAATACCCACATCCCTCTATAAAAAACTTGATCTAAAGGCGAAATTTTCGTCATTAGAATCGAGATAAGTCAAGCAATAATAGAGTAGAATTTTGAAAACAAAAAGGGATTCTTATGGCATGGGCAACCGCACGACATATTTTAGTAAGTACCGCAGATGAGTGCAACGCACTGAAAGCAGAGATTGAAAACGGAAGCTCTTTTGCTGAAGCAGCAGCAGAGCATTCACAATGTCCATCCGGTCGTAAAGGAGGAGATTTGGGACGATTCAGTCCGGGACAAATGGTTCCTGAATTTGACAAAGCGGTGTTCACCGGCGATGTGGGCGTTTTATACGGTCCGATCAAAACCCAATTCGGCTACCACCTTTTAGAGGTAACCGGCAGAGGCTAAACAAAGGGGGCTTGCCTCCTTCTTGAACTCATTCTTCTTTTTTGGATATCTTAATAAATAGATTCTTATTCTATTAAACTATTTAAAAAAATTATACACTGCTAATCTTCTCTGCCCTATCATTTAACCATCTTCATTCAAGGAGTCGGTTATGTTACGGACATTCACTTCTCTCATTGTGACAGCTTTGTTGTTTTCTTCGGCGAACGGTGTTGAATACGACGGTGAAAAAAGCATTATTTTCGAAACCAAATACGATGTATGCATCATCCCTCCGCAGGTTGATGACGCGATAGCCAAAGGGGTAAAAGTGGTGGATGTCGTAACGGCGAAAGCCCTGTTTGACCAAAAATCCCATTTTTACGATGCCCGTGAAAAACGCCATTACATCAAAGAACATATCAAAGGTGCCTATCCCGTATATTTTGATGTTTCCAAAGCCGAATATATTGTGATCGAGCTCCCCAAAGACAAAGAGGAAAAACTTCTGTTTTATTGCTACGGTGAAACGTGCGCCAACTCGTATGAAGCCGCTTTAGCGGTTCGAAAACTCGGGTATACCAATGTGTATTGGCTTCTCAACGGATTTTCCGAGTGGAAAGAGAAAAAATACCCCGTTGAATCAAAATAACGGAAGTCCGCTAAAAAAACGGTTGATGTGCATAAGCGCTCACTAATATGAGTCGTACTACACTTGTTTTATACAAAAAAACAACCGGAAGGCAAAGGGCAAAACAGTTGTTTGGCCCTACTTCTTTCTCACGCTCTCAGAAAAAAAACCAGATCAGCAATGCCACACCGATACCGAGATTGAACCAACTTCCCCCCTCTTCAAAAAGCATCAAGAGCAGTTCATAGTACTGGCGTTCAACAGCCGATGCGGCACTCAGCAGCTCTGTCTTTGCGTAGGCGGTTATAGGGCTTCCCCAGATAAATGCGATAATCTCCGGTACGATTAAAAATAGGACGATACCCAAAAATCCCCAAATCGATTTTTCCGGCTTCATCGCGGTAAAGACTTTTTGGGTTGTGGGATTTTGAACGAGTTGCTGTGCTTTAGTTTTGATTGTATGCTTCATGTGAATGAAATTATAATCAAACTCCTCTCCATTCGCCATACCTTTTTGGATTTATTGGTCCATCAATACAAGATAGTGTACAATAGTTTAAACGGTGCAAAAATATCTCATAGGATCGAAAAAGGGAAAAAATGGAGGTAACCAATCACGCCATTGCCGACGCTTTCAACGAGATTGCCGAACTGCTCGATATTGAGGGGGCAAACCCCTTTCGGATACGGGCCTACCGGAATGCGGCCCGCACTGTTTTTTCCTATCCCAAAGAGATGCAGAGCCTCGTAGAAGAAGGTTTTGACCTTACGACGCTCAAAACCATCGGCAAAGATCTTTCCCAAAAAATTACGGAGATGGTACACACGGGTGAACTTCAATTTTTAAATGATCTCAAACGCCGTATTGCACCGGAACTTGAAGAACTTCTCAAAATCCCCGGTCTCGGTCCCAAAAGAGTCCATCTCCTGCATGAACTTCTCCATATCCGATCGGTGCGAGATCTCCAAAGCGCTTTGGAAAATGGCAGACTCTCAAATATTGCGGGGTTCGGTCCCAAACTCCTCGCAACACTCAAAAATGCCCTCGGTAAAAAACTTGCAGAGACAAAACGATACCGCCTCTACGACATCCGTCCCGTTGCCCGGAGCATTGCCGATCAGCTTTCGCATGCCCAAGGGGTCATCCGTCTTGAGATCGCCGGCAGTATCCGCCGCCGAAGAGATATGCCCAAAGATATCGATCTCATCGCCGCCTGCGATGAAAAAAACGATATTATGGAGCGCTTTGTTACCCTTGAGAATCTTCATTCCATCGTCATGCATGGCCCTACCCGCTCTTCGATCATCCTTAAAAACGGTATCCACGTCGATCTTCGCGTCGTTTCCGAAAACGAATTCGGTGCGGCACTGCACCATTTGACGGGATCCAAAGCCCACAACATCGAACTACGGACAATAGCCTCAAAAAAGGGGATTAAAATCAATGAATACGGCGTTTTCAAAGGGGAGGAAAACATTGCGTCCAAGAGTGAAACGGAACTCTACCAAGCGCTCGGGATGCCCTACATTGTCCCCGAACTGCGTGAAAACCGAGGTGAAATCGAAGCCGCGCTCAACAATCTCCTTCCCCGCCTCATCGAACCCTCGCAGATTCGCGGTGACCTCCACGCCCATACGACCTATACCGACGGAATAAACACCCTCGAAGAGATGGCTCTGGCCGCCCAGGCCCGAGGGTATGAGTACCTCGCCATTACCGACCACACACAGCATCTGCGTATCGCTCACGGTCTGGGGGAAGAGAAACTGCTCGAACAACTCGATGCGATAGACCGGCTCAATTCCACCCTTAAAGGGATCACCCTCCTTAAATCGGCCGAAGTCGATATCCTATCCGATGGGACACTCGATCTTCCCGACACCGTTCTCAAACGGTTGGATTTCACCGTCTGCGCCGTTCATTACCGTTTCAACCTCTCGGCCAAAGAGCAAACGGCACGTATCCTCAAAGCGATGGAAAATCCTTATTTTACGATCCTCGCCCATCCGACCGGTCGCCTTTTGGGATTGCGTGAACCCTATGCGCTGGAGATGGAAGTCCTCCTCCGTGCATGTGCCGATTACGGCACTATCTTGGAACTCAACGCACAGCCCGACCGGCTCGATATCAATGATCTGCATTGCCGGATGGCCAAAGAAGCCGGTGTCAAAGTGGCCATATCCACCGATGCACACTCGATTGCCGATCTGGAGCTCATGGAGATGGGAATCGGCCAGGCACGGCGCGGATGGCTCGAAAAAGAGGATGTTCTCAATACCCGAAGCCTCCCGGAACTGTTAAAATTGCTCCGCCAACGCCATTGACACCGTTTCGTTTATCCCCCTTCTCTTTTGATTTTCTCCTGCAGCGCCGCTATAATGGCGTATGCAAAACTCCTCTGAAACCTCTTATGATCTCATCGTCGTCGGTGCCGGTGCGGCAGGAATGATGGCCGCCATCACCGCCGCACGCCGGGGCGAAAAAGTGCTTCTGCTCGAAAAACTTTCCAAAATCGGCTCAAAACTCAAGGCAACCGGAGGGGGACGGTGCAATCTCACCAACACCCTCTCCAACGAAGCCTTTATGTCACGATTCGGCCGAGAGGGTAAATTTATGACCCAAGCGCTCGAAGCACTCGATCACAAAGCGCTAATCGCTTTTTTTGCTGAAATCGGGGTGGAAAGCCATGCTCCCGACGGATACCGTGTCTTTCCGGTCTCCCACAGTGCCCTGAGCATTATCGCCGCGCTTGAAGAGGAGATGACGCGGTTGGGAGTGACGCTCATCTGTTCCGCACGGGTAGAGGGGGTGGAGCATAACGGCATCCGCGTTACCGGAGTCAGTACGGCTCACGAGAGCTTTAAGGCACCCAACGTGATCATTGCAACCGGCGGTCTGGGATATCCCCAGCTGGGAGCCGAAGGGGACGGTTTTACGATTGCCTCTTCCATCGGACACAAAGTCACCGAACTCTACCCCGCCATGATGCCGCTGCGAACACGGGAAAGCTGGGTAGCCTCATGCCGTGCCGATACGATCCCTAAAGTAGAGATCCGTATCGATCTGCCCAAAGCGAAAAATATCCGCGCTTCAGGGGACCTTATCTTTACCCAAAACGGCATCCGAGGCCCCGTCGTTCTCGATGTAGCCCGGGAGATTACCCCTTTGATCGAAAAATACGGCACAGTCCCGCTCCTCATCAACATGACAAAAGGGCTCAATGAAGAGCAGATTCGTACCCATATCAAAGACGCCATTCATAAAAATCCCGAACAATCCGTATTGACCCACATGATAACGCTCCTGCCGGAGTCTGTTTCCCGCGAACTCTGTACCCTGGCCGATGCCGATCCGGAGACGGGATTCAACCGCCTTCCCGGCATCGTGCGCGATCGACTCATCAAATTTCTGGCATGGACACCGCTGAGCGTCATCGGGCATGACGGCTTTAAAATGGCGATGATCACCCGCGGCGGCGTATCGCTAAAAGAGATCCGTCCCGAAAGCATGGAGAGCAAACTCCTCAGCGGCCTCTATTTCTGCGGTGAAGTGATGAACCTCGACGGCCCTTGCGGCGGATACAACCTCCAATGGTCGTTTGCCAGCGGCTATCTCGCAGGGCACCTCTTCAAAAAAGCGAACCCCTAATTGCGACTGTGCAAAGCACTCTCCATATCGTTGCGTTATAATGGCACCGATTTTTGATTTAACCATGAAATGTTTGTATGAAAAAACTGTTTATCGTACTCCTCGCTATTGTCCAATTTTCGTTTTTTACGGGATGTGCACCGCTTTACGAAATCCGGGGGGAATCGCCTCTGCTGGATGCGAATCTCACCCGTTTTTTGCACCAATGGCGTGAAGATACCGTCCGTCCGATAGCGAAGGGAGACTACGCCAATATCTATCTGCACGGAAATGGTGCAAAAGGGAAAACACTTGCCCTTACCTTCGATGATTCACCCGATGAGAACAATACCGACAAGGTCTTGGATATTTTAAAACACTATGGAATCAAAGCGAGCTTTTTTATGATCGGATCACCCATGGTGGAGAGTAATGCGACCGTGACGAAACGCTCATTCGACGAGGGGCATTTGGTCCTCAATCACAGCTTTACTCATCCCCATTTCACAAAGCTTACCAATGAAGAGATCGTCCAAGAGTTGAAGAATGCTTCAGCGAGAATCGAAAACATAACCGGATATGCTCCACGCCTCTTCCGTCCCCCTTACGGAGCAATCAACCAACAGGTGATGGATACACTCAACGCACAAGGGTATATCACGATCCTCTGGTCACTCGACTCCCTCGACTGGGCGATCAAAGATAAAGATGCGATTATTGAAAATGTCACCACCCATATACAGCCCGGAGATATCCTCCTCATGCACAGCAGCCGATCCAATCACGCAAGTGTAGAGGCATTGCCCCAAATCATCGAGCGGCTCCAAAATAGCGGGTATCGGTTTCAGCGTCTGGATGAAATGCTGGAGATAAAAGCTTACAGATAAAACAGGCAGCTTTACGCTATAATACTTTTACCATTCGCGCTCTCGATCACGCGTTAGAGACTTCTTTTTTGATCGCTTATCCCCCCTCTTTAATGAGGCCTATGTACCCAAGGACTTTTTATGTCATCGACACCTATCAAACGCCAGAACCATCGTATTCATCCATGCAACCGCCCACGCAAAAATGAACTTGTCAATTTTCTAATCGAACGTAACGCCGGCAAAAAAATTCTCATCGTCACCTCGTATGATGCCGATCCCATTCAAACGATCTTCACCGGAAACAATATCACGGTTTTAAGTGATACGGCTTTAGCCGAAACTCCCGATCTGCGCTGCGAAGTTCTCATCAGCTATGATCTTCCCGAAAAAGCGATCGTCTACATGGCACGCTTTGCCAGAGCAAGCGAATATGCCCTCATCACACTCGATGAAGAAGATCAAAAACGGCTCTATCCCATCGAATTGCTCAACGGACGAACCATCACCCAAGAGATCGTCAAAGGGTTCGAACCCGATTTCGGTATCGCCGTAGACAATCAGCAAAAAGCCGAAGCAAAAGCTCGCCGCGAAGAGCGTGAAGCTCGTGATGCGCTAGATCCGAGAAATCGTGACAAAAAACCGGTCCGTGACACCCGCCCTGAACGCCATCGCGATGATGCCCCACGCAGCGATCGACGCCCCCCACGCAATGAGGGTGACGGTTTTATGGCTAAAAAACAGCATAGCAGCAAACCCCGTTTTGTCGGTAAAGATGAAAATGGGAAGCCAATCTTCGAGGGGAAAACGCGCGAACGAAACCACTATATCGACGGAACACCCCGCAGCGATGCAGAAAAAGCGACCAGAACTCCCTACAGCAGCAAACCGAAATTTTTCGGAGACAAGCAAAAAAATACGGACGACAAACGTATAGAAGGGGAGAAAAAGCCTTACGCTGACAAAAAACCGTATGGGGACAAGAAACCGTTCGGCGATAAAAAGCCCTACGGAGACAAACCTCCCTTCGGTGACAAGAAGCCTTATGGGGATAAGAAACCGTACGGAGACAAAAAACCTTTTGGGGACAAAAAGCCATACGGAGATAAACCCGCTTTCGGCGACAAAAAACCCTACGGAGACAAACCCGCATTCGGTGATAAAAAGCCGTATGGTGAAAAGAAACCTTATGGAGATAAAAAACCTTTTGGCGACAAGAAACCCTACGGAGACAAACCCGCTTTCGGTAACAAGAAGCCGTATGGAGAGAAGGTGAATGGCGCAGCCAGAGATACTGCCCTGGGGCATAAGAAACCTTATGCCGACCGAAAACCTTCCGAAGCGCCTGCCGCTGCGAAACGTCCACCTCGCCGCATCGACGTCAAGTCATTCAAGTCACCGAAAGAGAGTGAATAACCCCTTATAAAAAGGGGCAAGAAAACGGGATTGAAATTCCCGTTTTGCTAAAAATTCACCTTTAGAGTCCCCTTTATGCTACGATACGAAAAAAGTTTCAGAAGGTTCTCATGGCTATCATCTCTATCGCATCGACAAAAGGGGGAGTAGGAAAAACCTCTCTTGCCTTTTCTCTTGCCAAAGACCTCCGCTATCGATACGCTACCAACGATATGTCGGTCGTCCTCAACAAATACAAAAATGCCCGCTATTATCCGAACAAGATCCCTCTCTATCCCGATACGGTTTACGATTTCGGAGGATTTGAAAATCCGCATGCCAATGAAATACTTCGGGAATCGGACATCATTATCCTCCCGACAACCAACGATTTGAACTCCATTATGAAAAGTCTGATTTTTATTAAACATTTTAGGGAGAAGACGATCCTAGTCTTCGCCAACATGATTGAGAATCCCAATGATGCGGTCGCTATTCGGGAAAAAATTCACGAGCATTTTCCGAACCTCGCCTTCACCTATCTGCGGCGGACGAAATTGCTTAAAAATGCATTGGAGAGTGGATTAAGTGCGACAGAGCTCTTTGAAAGTACCAACCATACCCAGCATCTTTATAAACAGGCTTTTAGCGAATACTCGAAAATTCTCAAACTTTTTACGGATGAGAATTCATTCACAAACCCCTAAATTATTCTCCCGGCAACCGTCTATACTCAATCAAAAGATAGGTTAGATCGTTTGCATGCGATTCATCCAGAACTAAAAAATTATCAATCTTTCGGTTCGTTAGGACGGTAATCTGCTGATTTGTCTGTGTTTCCGTTGCAGAGCTGTTTTTTTGGACAGAGGTGAGAGAGCGGACATCACTTCGCAGCTGTGTCGCAATGTCATTAAGCGCCTTGCTTTTCGCTTCTAAAAAGCTCTTTCCACTTCCGACTCCATAGACTTTTGACTCATCCATCGAAGGGTGTTGAAGTACATAAGAAGGGAGCGGATCAGACGATTTGAACCAATCAAAAGGCCAAAAACCGTACAGACTCTGAAATGCGATCATCATCAGCAGAATATATTTTCCCAACTTTTATCCCTTATTAGTATCGGGGGCGGACGATGTCGCCCACTTCGATCAGCTTGCTGTGATCCTCATCATCCATTATCATCCACGCGTAATGGTCCATCACCTGATCAGAGACGGTAGCGGTACCGATTTGCACCTTGTTCGTCATCGTTTTGGCATCGATTTCGTCTTTAAATACCAGTTCTTTGAAAATGTGCAATGTCTGCCCTTCCCGTAAGCCTTCCGTTTTACCCATATTGACCATAAAAATGAAATCATCATTATCTTCTATCGAAACTTTTTTACTGACGATCAGCCCTTCAGGCGCCACTTCATTGGCGATCTGATTAAAGAGTTTTAAGAGAGTCCCTTGTAATGACTCTACGTATTTGGAGCGCGGAATTCCCGATTCGTATCTGCCCGTGACCGAATAGGAGATCGAATCGTCCGCTTCGAAAAATTTTTGCTCACCGCTCGGTGAAATCAGTTCAGCCACGGCAGCCGTCTCGATAATGTAGTTCCAATAGGGATCGCTGTAATAGCTTTCATCCTTGATGATTATCCCTTTGTCGGTTTTTATTTTCCGTTTTCTTTCGATATATTTGGCGGGGGTAAATTTTTGGTTTGAACTCACATTGTGAAGGGTCAGTTTCAATCGAAATGAACCGTTCTGATCGAGTTTAAATACCTCTTTTTGATCGTTGTACGCCAGAAAATAATCCCTCATCGTTACATCAAATTCCCTCCATCCGTTCGCATCGACGGTGATATCGGAATTAAGTTTTGGGCGGTTGACCCGAAATGAGGCTTTATCGTCATCAACGATGGTGACAGACGAAATGTCTTTGTACTTATACAAATCCACCTTCGTCGTCGCACATCCTCCCAGCAGTAAAATCCCGAATGCGGCAAGGAAAAAATTACTTAGCACTCTCACGATCCAATTCTCCCATCACGTTGTCCATCATCCGCTCATTTGGATTGGGGGTATGCGAACTGCACCCTGCACCCCAAAGTAGAATGCATACCAGTATAACGGCGGCTCTCATTGTTTTTTCCCCTCACTGTCCAGCTCTTTCCATGCCTGGGTTGCCTGAAATTTTTGCCAGAGAGCTTCTTGATTATTAAACGAGGACTTGACACTCTCTTTGATCTGTTGATCAACTGCATTTGAATCTAAAACGACCAAGGTATAGAGGATGCCGCTGTCACTGTCTAAAAAAAGTTTTTTCTGTTGAGAGTGCTTTAATGTCACATCGGATACCTGCTTCGTTGCATACTGTACCGCATGATCCATCGTTTGATTATCTCCCATCCCTAACTCTTGCGTCGCCCGTTTATACATATCTTTCACCCGCAATTCCATCGCACGCGCCAATTCGGCACGGGCGATTGCAGAGGCTTCAATCCGTTGGAGTTCAAAATCGCCCCCTTTATTCGGCTTGGCCGAACCGGATGCCGCGTATTTATCCCCAAGCACTGTCGGTTCCTGATACCACTGCGGCAAATCATTCAAAGCATTGCGGGCTTCCGGCTGATTCGTACATCCGGCAAGCGCCATCAACAGCAAGCCCATCCCTAATATTGTTTTTAATTTCATGGTTAATTCCTAAGTTAAAATATAATATTGTATATCATGCGGACAAAACAGTTATGCGGGGCTGTAAGGCCATTTGTCCCTTCCCTACTAAGGATATTTTGTTCCTAATGTGCATAACATCAGATAATAAATGAAACTTACTTTTGCAAGATCAATCGCTTTTTCCCTTCCAGCCGGTCATACATCTCCAGCATATTGCGATAATCACGGTGCAATGCAGTATTCACCAAAAATTGCTCTCCGCTTACAATACGGAGTGCCTTCTTGACCCGTTTACGGGTATAAAGATCATACAGCGCTTGCGTGTAATCCTCCAAATCCAATCCCAAACTCTCCATCCGAATCAGTTCTACGATCAAATTCCCGATTGCATTATTGCCAAATTCCAAGTAACTCATTGCCTCATCACCGTTGCCCAGTAGCAGATGCAGCTGTGCTTTGAGTTCGCCGATCGTAAAATTCTCCTCGAAAATAACCCCGATCAGCTTTTCAACGTTCAAATGATCTTCAAGGGCTTCAATCTCATCGAGCACTGCTTCGGGATCATAATCGGCAAAATTCAAAATTACTTCACGATACACTTTTCCGCGGTTACGGTTGTTATAGACCAGATCATCGATCGGATACACTTCCGAGACCCCCGGAACGATAATCTGACATGAGTACATATCCAGATAATTGTATTCACGGATATAAAGACCTTTCCCCATCGAGGCAAATATCCCCGTGAGATACGCAAACTCCTCCTCTGTACTCTCGCCCGCATACACCCATGGAGCCAGTTCAAAGCTTTTTTTCGCGCTCAAAAACGGTATCCCCATCTTACCGTTGGAGTCGATAAAATGCGATTCGAGATTAAAGCTCTCTGAGACAATCGACATATCAAACGTCGGTACTTCAAAGCTCTCCAGATTCTCCAATCCACGCCCCTGCATCAGCTCGGTCATTGTCCGCTCCAGCGACACTTCCAAAATCGGATGGGCACCGAATGAGACAAAGAGGGTTGCGTTGCTAGGGTTGATAAACGAAATCGCCGTCACAGGATATTTTCCCCCCAGTGAAGCATCCAAAACATTGACGATATACCCCAACTCCCGCAGCTTCGTTAAATCGCTGTAGAGACGTTCAAATCGCTGGAGAAATGCATCGCTGTAGTGTGGCAAAGCATAGCCGTTTTTTATAATTTCTATTTTCGCATACCGCTCTAGAATTTCACTCATCGACTGCACCTGTGCCTCTTTAGGAGTGTTCCCCGTTGCCAAACCGTTGCTTACGTAGAGATTGCTAAGAATGTTAAGAGGGATATAGACCACTTCGTCAGAGGAGAGTTTTTTAAACGGCAATGCAACGATTTTATCCTCGTAATCGCTGTTAAAGTCGATCAATTCGTCCATACTAAGCTCATTATTCGGATCGTAAACACCCATCAATTCAGGGTTCAGATACCCTTCCCCGAATTCAAACGCCACCTCATCGGGATAATACTTCCGCTCAGGGAGATGAAAATCAATAAAAAAATTATTGGTTTGGAGCCGTTCGATGTATTCACCCAACGCACTCGCCGTAGAGGCCTCGGAATAGATCCCCTTCCCGTTAGAGTAGATATGTTTGGGGGCTTCTACCGAAGCGAGGTTGACAGAGTAGCAGTGATTGAGAGGATGTTTTTCACTCGAATAGGTAACGTCACACCCCATATCACTTAATATACGTTCCATCTTTTTGATGGATTCTTCGACCGGGGCATTTTTGGATAAGAGGTTCATATCTGCATTCACTTAAAAATATTTTTTAGAAAAAGCTCCAGTGATGCAGAATTTGCGAAAAATGGACTTGCTTATACTAATAGCGAAGTATAGCTAAATTTTATAACGGGACTTATCCCCTCAAGCGTATCTCCTCTTCCAAAGTACTGACAACCTGTCTCATTTTCAACAGCGAATCGGGGTTCAGAGAGATCGAATTGATCCCCTCTTCGACCAAAAATCGGGTGATTTCAGGATAGTCTGACGGTGCCTGACCGCAGATACCGATATATTTGCCTCTCTCTTTACACGCACGGATCGCCATCGAGAGCATCCGTGTCACCGCTTCGTTACGCTCATCGAATACGGAAGAAACCGAAGCGCTGTCCCGATCAACCCCGAGGGTGAGTTGGGTGAGATCGTTCGAGCCGATACTGTAGCCGTCAAAAATTTCCAAAAACTGGTCGGCAAGAATCACATTGGCCGGGATTTCACACATCGCGTACACTTCTAAACCATTTTCTCCCTGTACCAATCCCGCCTCGTTCATCACCGCGATCGCTTTGCGCCCTTCATCGGGTGTACGGACAAATGGGAGCATCACTTTCACATTACTCAGCCCCATCTCATCGCGTACCCGTTTCAGCGCTTCACACTCCCATTTAAAGGCCTCTTTATACTGAGGCGAATAATAGCGGCTTGCACCCCGAAATCCGATCATCGGGTTTTCTTCGTCACTCTCATACACCGCACCGCCGACCATATTTTTGTATTCATTGGATTTAAAATCACTGGTACGAACGATCACCGGCTTGGGGTAAAATGCAGCAGCGATCATCCCGACCCCCTCGGCAATTTTGTCGATAAAAAAGGTTTTTGGATCATCGTATCCCCGCATCGCCTCTCTCACTGCTCTATGCTGTTGGACAGTTTTACCCTGAGCAAGTTCTACCAGAGCCATCGGATGTGCACCTACATAATGGGTAATAATAAACTCCATACGCGCCAACCCTACTCCATCATTGGGAAGTTTTGCCACCTTAAATGCAATATCCGGATTACCGACATTCATATAGAGTTTTGTATGGGTTGTTTTGAACTGACCCAAATCAATTTGATTGATCTTATACTCAAGGATTCCTTCGTAAACTCTACCGCTTTCTCCATCCGCACAGCTGACCGTCACTTCATCGCCATCATGGAGCAGTTCCGTTGCATTCACTGTCCCTACAATCGCCGGAACGCCGATCTCCCGCGCGACAATCGCGGCATGGCACGTCCGCCCTCCGCGATTGGTGATCACGGCAGAAGCCTTTTTCATAATCGGTTCCCAATCCGGGTCGGTAATATCGGCCACCAGAATATCCCCTGCCATAAATTTCTCCCCTTCATGGGGAGAATGGATAATTTTGACACGACCGGAACCGATTTTTTCACCGATCGCTTTACCGCTCAAGAGTATTTTTGCCTCACTTTCCGCTTGAAGCTGATACTGTTCGAGTGTATTGTCACTGAGTTTGCGGCTCTGTACCGTCTCAGGGCGCGCTTGAACGATAAAAAGCTCTCCGCTTAGCCCATCTTTTGCCCATTCGATATCCATTGGACGATAAACGCCTGCTTTCGTGCTGTAATGTTCTTCAATAATCAAAGCATAACGGGCCAGTGTCGCTACCTCTTCATCGGTAATCGAAAAACGGTTTTGAAGCGATTTAGGAGTGGCGAGATTAATCGTGTGATGGCGTTCATCATAACGCATCGTGAGGGCTTTTGAACCGATTTGACGTTTCAATATCGTTGCTTTCCCCTCTTTGAGCGTCGGTTTAAAGACATAAAACTCATCCGGGTTTACCCGTCCGCCGACGATATTCTCACCCAATCCATAAATGGAGTTAATCAGGATCAAATTTTCCGAACCGTTTTCGGTATCGATGGTAAACATGACTCCGCTGCTCGCACTGTCGCTACGGACCATTTTCTGCACCGTCACCGAGAGTGCCACCGAAAAATGATCATACTCACGGCTGTTACGGTAACTGATCGCACGATCGGTAAAAAGCGAGGCAAAACACCGCTTGACATGTTCAACCAGCATCTCTTCACCGCGAACGTTCAGATAACTCTCCTGCTGTCCGGCGAAACTCGCATCGGGTAAATCTTCTGCCGTTGCCGAGGAACGTACCGCGACATCGACTGAGGCAAGATCGTATTCTTCTTCCATAATACGGTAATTTTCTATAATTTGTGTTTTCAAAGACTCCGGCATTACACCGGTAAGCATCAGTGAGCGTATCGCTTCACCACATCGATTCAACGCTTCAATATTGGTCAAATCGACCCCCGCAAAAAATTGACGGATTTTCGGCTCAAAATTATTATGTGCAATAAAAGCCCGATACCCGTCTGCGGTTACCGCGAACCCTTCAGGAACTTTGACTCCCAAAGATTTAAGTGAAGCAATCATCTCCCCCAATGAAGCATTTTTACCACCCACCAAGGCAACATCATCAATTCCCAATGAATCCAATCGTCGAATATAGTTCATAAAAACTCCTTTAGAAACAACACATTTGGATAGAATACCATACTATTATCAATATCGTATCGGAAATTCTTATGACCCCTATCGTGCTCACTACTCTTAACGCCCGTTATGCCCACACGGCATTAGGACTACGCTACCTCTATGCCAACCTGAACGAGCTGCAAAGCGAGGCAAAAATCGTCGAATTTACGATGAATGAGCAGATTCAGAGTATTACCGAAGATCTCCTCAAACACTCTCCTAAAATTATCGGAATCGGTGTCTATATTTGGAATGCCGCGCAAAGTGCAGAACTGATCCAAACCCTTAAAAAAGTTGCTCCTGAGACGATTATCGTCCTCGGAGGACCCGAAGCAGGATATTTACCCCATCGCGTCGATTTCTCAAAGGCCGATTACATTATCAGCGGTGAGGGTGAGATTGCATTTTATGAGTTGTGTAAAGAGATACTATCTACTCGTCATTGCGGACTTGATCCGCAATCTAAGATCCTGAATCAAGTTCAGGATGACAAACAGCCCCATTTCATCAAAGCCCCTCTCCCCGACCTTAAATCGATCCATCTCCCCTATACCGCCTATAACGATGAAGACGTAGCCCATCGCTATATCTACGTCGAGGCTTCACGGGGGTGTCCATTTGAGTGTGAGTTCTGCCTCTCCTCCATTGATGAAAAAGTACGTAATTTTCCTCTCGACCAACTGCTCGAAGAATTTGAAATTCTATGGCAGAGGGGAGCACGGAGTTTTAAATTCATCGACCGTACCTTCAATCTCAATATGACCTTTGCCAACCGTATTCTCGATTTTTTCCTCTCCAAAGACCCCCCCTATTTTGCCCATTTTGAGGTGATTCCCGATCATTTTCCCGATGTGCTGAAAGAAAAAATCAAACAATTTCCGGCCGGATCGCTGCAGCTCGAGATCGGTATTCAAACTCTCGACCCTGTTATCGCCAAAGGGATCAACCGACCGCTCAAACTCGAAAAGATATATGAGAATTTACGCTTTTTGGAAAACGAAACTTCTGCACACATGCACCTGGACCTCATCGTCGGATTGCCGGGAGAGACGTTAGAAGGATTCGGTCGTAATCTCGACCAACTCGTTTCCCTCACCCACAGTGAAATCCAGATCGGCATCCTCAAAAACCTCTCCGGTACAACCCTCTCCCGCCATGATAAAGAGCACGGGATGATCTACAGCGATACACCCCCTTATGATATTCTCCAGAACAATCTGTTGAGCTTTGCCCAAATACAGAAAATGAAACGGTTCGCACGCTTTTGGGATATTTTTTACAACAGCGGAAGTTTTACGAAAACGGTTCCGTTGCTGTGGGAATCACGTCATTGCGAGCAAAGCGAAGCAATCCAATGGACTGCCACGGCTATGCCTCGCAGTGACGTCAAATCCATAGGTGTATTTCATAGCTTCTACGCCTTTAGCGAATGGATTTACACCCAAACCCTCTCAACGTGGAAAATATCGCTGGAACGGCAAATAGCTCTGCTTCACGCCTATTTAATTGAACATCATGATAAAGATAGCGTAGAAGCGGCATTGATAGAGGACCTGTCAGCACGACCGGAAAAAACAATCCCATTTTTCTTGCGGCAATCCACATTAGAGAAAAAAAATAAAGAAGCTAAATCGGTTACACCAAAACGGCAAGTAAAGAGAATTTAGAGGTTAGAGAAGTGTTGAGTGTGCTAGAGGGTGACGAATCCTCTAGCGAAAAGCTTAACATAAGGAGAATAAAAAGGGCCCGAAGGCCCTGAAGAAAAAAAACTTTCAAATATCCTTCAGGATATTAGAAAGGCAATACAGCGATTAAACGGATAGTATCGCGATCTAAACCGCTATAGTTACCAGAAGCAGCTTCATTATCAACCATTGTATAGATTGCTTGAAGATTCAATGGACCCGCTTTTCCACTTACAGAAAGGTCAATCCCAGAGATATCGTTATTAGCACCGTCTACACTACAATCAGTGTAAGCTGCAGCAAGTTTAACACCGGCTAATGCAGTCGATGCACCAACTTTGATAGCATCTGTACCTGGACGTGTTACGATACCATCCATGTAAATTGAATCAAGACCGGTATAAATTTTTGTTTTATCTCCGGTTGCTGTATTAGCAAAACCGAGTACACCATCTTTATCAGCTGAAGAGTATGCCGCATAAAGATTCACACCAGAAACATCCACCGCACCTTTAACAGCCCAGATAGTAGAATCATTAAGATTTCCGAATTTTGAATCTGGGTCCATTCCAGCGTATTGCGCACCCAAATTAACCATACCGGCTACTTTGGTATCTGCTTGCAACCAGTAAGCAGTCGCAAGATCAACTACGTTGTAATACCAACCTTGCAACGTTGTGTTTGGAAGTGAGCTATTGATAGCACCAGCCGCATAAGCACCTTTTGCACCAAAAGTATCAAAACCTGCACTCAAAGATGCAGTTTGTCCTGAACTGTTGATCAATGTAGGAGCTACGTTAGTACCTACAGTAACCGTTGAAGCACCCATACCGTTATGTTTTCCAACCCATGCACCCACGAGAGTTGTGTTTGGAAGATCTGTATTGATAGCAACCGCTGCATCAAATGTGTTGTACACAACGTTCCATTTTTCAGTGAACGCTAACGGAGTATCCAATTCTTGACGACCGACTTTAACCGTTGTTTTACCCAAAGTTCCAGCCATCCATGCTTGTGACACAGAAGATTGATCGTTAACACTTCCAGTCGCCATTACAGCGCTTACAAGATTATTTTCCAATCCAAGTGTAGTAAACCCTTGAGCTTGAACTCCTGCACTCAGACCTGATGTCAAATCAGCAGTAGCACCTACTCGAATACCTACACCGGCTGCCGAAGCATCTTTATCGAACATATCCGATGCAGAATTTTGAACATCATTTGATTGATAAATAATTTTTACATCACCGTCTACTTTTGTATTATCAATCGCAAACACGCTTGTTCCTAGAGCCAATACAGCAACTAGACTAAGTTTTCCTAATTTCATTCATTCTCCTTCAAGAAACCGTCCGGATAAGATTTACTTATTCCGAATCATGCAACAATCATAACAATTAATTCTTAAAGATTTCTTGATTTTTATTGGTATTTTTAATATATGAACAAATTTGTTGTAATGTGAGACAAAATTGTGATAAAAAACGTCATTTATGTAACACTTCTCTCAAGAAGCAGTAAGATAGATTAGAAAAAGAAATGATTTATTATTACAGAAAGATGGATAGAGTCCCAAGCAAGTGCTTGGGAAAAAGAAAGTCAAAGATGTATAACTGCTTACCAGTTACGGATACGCATGTGACACGACGTACATTGCTTGAGCAGTTGGGTGTAGTCATCCAAAGCATTGTCCATACGGCCCGCTTCGATCGATACGATCATGTCATCGGAGTACATACGGAGCATTTGAGCGGTTTTTTGAGCAAATTTATAGGCATACACCTGATCTTTTGGCAAGATTGCTTTTACCTCTTCACCCTCCAGCGAGGAAAGTGTCCCCTGAAGTTTTTTCACCCCAAGCTTCATATCTTCCGTTGAACTGTACAAACCGCCGCGCTGGATTTGCTCCATCGCGTCCATCATCGTACGCATATCTTTCATCAGCTCCAAACGGGGATCTTTTGTTTGTGCCGCGTTCGCTGAACCGACCAATACCATTCCGATAAGTGCTGCTGCTACTATTTTTTTCATAAATGCCCCTTTATTTAGTATTGGATAACTTCTTTGGTAAATTCGGTCAATTTAACCGTTTTTGCCGAAATGGAAACCAATTTCTTCGCTTCCGCCGGTCCGCCGTAAAACTCTTTGAACTCCGGACGGAACTCTTTGAAATAGTCATGGAATTTATCTTGTCCTAAAATTCCGACGGCCCACAGGGTATCATCTGCCGCATGTTCTAAAACAACTGCGGATAAAGGCTGTGTCGCAGCACCGCCGAGAACTTTGGCACCGGCTCCAGCATCGAACGCCGAGAGGTGGGATGAACAGACAATAATTCCGCTTTTATCGTATGCCATTGTCTTTTTCGCTTTCGGCACATAGGTAATGAAACTGTCATTTGGGGTCGGGTGGGTCATCTGATGGGTACAGATTGCGACGTACGCTACGATGGTACGCTCTTTACCGACACCGCTTTTCCAAACATACGATTCTCCGCTGTCCGATTTCAAAGCAACCTCTTTGTCTGTAGGCTGAGGAAGGTTGATCAACATACACGGCGTTGATGCGTACGGATAGTTGAAAATATAGGTCACTTCTTTTGCGAGAGCAGAAGCTTTGACCGGTTTTCCGGCAGCATCTACCAGCTGCGTCTTTTCATACGATTTATACAGTGTACCGTCGTTTGCATAGAGATTCCCGCGAATCAAAGATGGGTTAACCGCGACAACGGTTGCACCAGCCGCAACAACTTTTAAAAAATTTCTTCTATCCATAATGTTTTCCGTGTGAATGATTTTGAGGAGTTAGTTTAGCAGATATTGCATTTATATTCCAAAAGGACATACAAGAGCACTCACAGAGCAACCCTATTGTCATTGCGAGATGTGAAACGACGAAGCAATCCATAATAGACTGCCGCGCTCCCCTCGCAGTGACAAAACAGGTATGTCCATAAGCGTTAAAAATTAATTGAAAAGGTCGCGCATTGCACCTTTATACCAATCATGTGTCGCTTTTGCCAATCCGGTTGAACGGAATTTATTATTGGCTTCGTCACCTTTAGGGACACTTCCTTTAGAACCGATAACGGGACCTGAAACCATAAACTCATGGTTAACCATAATCGCTTCTTCAGGGTTTTCTCCAACCATTGAGTAACAAACGTTCGCACTTTTGTACGGCAGTGCTGATGCAACACTGTACGATTTGCCGTGAAGAACGTGAGCGATCTCTTTCGCACACTCTTTACCTGACCAGATCGCTGACTGACCGCTTGGAGGGATAGCATGTCCGACAACATCACCGACCGCATAAACACTTGCATCAGTAGCTGTTTGGAATGAAACAGGTTTTGCAGGAGTAGAAGCCATTTTGACTTTTTTGAATCCGTCTTTTGTTGTCTCAACCCCTGACATTTCAATGACCGGATTCGACATGTTGTGAGGAATAAAGTTAAAAATACCATATTTGATAGTTTTAGTCGTTTTAGTTCCTTCAGTATCCTCTTTGTTTGCAAATACCGTTTGAACGTACGTGATCTCTTTTTTATCAAAATCAACATCGGAAATTTTGCAGTTACTTTCGTGTACAACGGAACCTTTGTTAATTTCAGCCCATGCTTCTTTGAAAGCTGCACCTTTAGCAATTTCAGCAGTTTCGTTGAGGATAATAACTTTACCGCTTAGACCTTCTTTTTTCATATAATTCGCAATCATACTTGCACGCTCAAACGGAGCCGGAGGACAACGATACTTACCTGCTGGAACCGTGATAACAACATCACCGTCCTCCATTGTTTTTACCATACGATCCAATGAAACGTGTTCACCACCCGGAACCAATGCTGCAGGCGCTACACGACGGGCTTTCGCGATTTTCGCATCAGACCATGTCGGGAATTGTCCTTTGTAGTTGTAATCGATACCAGGAGCCATTACCAAGATATCGTAACCTACGCCACCTTTAGACGTGTGAACTACTTTATTGGCACGGTCAATTCCGGTAACAACAGCGGTAAGCATTCCATAACCGTTTTTCTCAACTGCTTGAGAATAGTCATGTGTCAAAGTGCTAAGACTGACCCCTTTGAGTCCACCAAGGTTACAGTTTGAAAATGGGCAAGACATAAAGCTGTCATTTTTTTCGATAATCGCAACATCGAATTTTGGATCAATTTTTTTCAATTCTTTGGCAACGGTCAAACCGCCCCAGCCTCCACCAATGATAACAACTTGATGCTTACCGAGCATTTTACCTGCAGTTGCTTGTTGTGCACCCGGAGCTGCGCCTGTCGCAGTAGTACAACCGGTTACGGCAGCAGCAGCTGCGCTGAGACCGGCAAATTTAAGTAAGTCACGTCTTGAAATGTTCATAATGAGTCTCCTTCATCGTATGCAATATCGATTGCGAAATCTGAATTATCGCTGTGGACATCATAATAGTCTTAATCTTAAATATTTATAAGAAATAGTGAAATATATCAAAAAAACCCAAATAAGATATTATTATATGATTTTAAGTGATATAAATGTGATAGATAAGGAGAGATACTATTATATGGTATCATACCATCATGTTTGCAAGGGAGATTTTGAATGAAAATTGAAGAGTGTCATTCGTTAGAGGAAGTTCGAAACCATATCGACCGTTTGGATGATCAAATCGTCGAAATGATCGCCGCGCGTAACGGCTATGTCAAACAAGCGGCTAATTTTAAACACTCCATTGAAGAGATCAAAGCCAATGAGAGAATGGAAGCCGTAATGGACCGTGTACGGTCTCGTGCCATGGAGTTCGGTGTTTCGCCGAACCTTCTTACAAAACTCTATACCATTATGATCGATGAAATGGTTGAAGCAGAGATTTCGGAATTTAGGAATGCAAAGTCATTATAAAAAAGCACATCGCTGGTGAGCTTTGTCGGACCATGAACGTCCACCCTTCGACTGGCTCAGGGCGAACGGGATCTAAAACCGTGTCACTTCCCCTCGGCAGATTGCCAAAATGACTTTGCCTTGCAACGTCTCATTTTTATAGAGGCTGTGATGATGCGTTACTTGCGTCGTCTGTGCCGGATCAAATACAATGCAATCCGTCTTTGATCCTACCGAGATCTCCCCTGCTTTAATCCCTATCTGTTCCGCCGGAGCACGTGAAGCCAAATCAACCAATTTTGCCATAGTTATAATACCGTTGTTAATCAGATAGGTATACGCCAGCGGTAGATATTCGGCAATCGATGTTGTCCCTACATTCGCATCATAAAAAGTGATATCTTTGTGTACATCGGAGTTGGGCTGATGGAGTGAAGTGAGAGAGTGGATATCTCCTCTCTGAAGTGCGTTAATAAGCTCAAGACGCTTGGATTCGCTGACCAACGGCGGATTTATTTTTGCATCGGAATCAAATCCCAAACATGCCGAATCATTTTTAAACAGATGGTGAATGGCCACTTCACACTGGACATCCACCCCACTTTTTCGTGCTTCCGCGATCAAAGTAATCGATCGAGGTTCCGTAACACTTTTGAAAACGATCCTGATCCCGAAATGACGCGCAATTTCGATCATCGAAGCAATATGGACAACTTCGCACATCGGTGATATCCCCGGCAGCCCGAGCTGAGATGCGACAGCACCGTCTGCCATGACACCGCTCTCATAGAGGCTTTTATCTTCGGCTTTATACAACAATGCTTTATTAGCCATTTTGAGATACTGTGCGATTCGATTGATCAGATTGTAATCTTGTATTGTCGAAGTGTGTACGGCACATGAACCTTTTTTCAACATAATAGCAATATTGCTAAGAACACCCGATTCATTCAATGCGCTGACCGCCGTCTCGATCGTCGCTCCGTTAGGTAAATAGCGGTGCTGTTGAACAAATTCCAAGGTTATCTCATTATCAATACGCGGGGTAGAATCACTCGCAAGAAGTGCCGTCGTAACGCCTCCGCTGAGCGAGCGGCGTGACAGTTTTTCAAGATTTGTACGATTCAGCTGAGAATCTTTGAGTCGTACATCCGTATCGACAAGACCGGGAATCAAATAACATCCATCCGCCGTGATGATCTCATCTCCCTTAAGATTTTCGCCGATCTGAGTTATCACCCCATCTTCAATTCGAACATCACCACGTCGTTCTCCATTGATATCACAGATAATTGCGCCCGATATGATCATAATCGCTCCCGTTAGGTATAATTACGCAATTTTAGTCTAAGAAATGTTATAAAAAGGGTACATGTGTCTAAAATCATCCTTTTTTTGTTTCCACTCCTTCTCTACGGCGGTTCTGATCTCTACACGATAGGGAAAAAACTCTATTTTTCCAAAGGGTGTAACGGATGTCACGGAATTTCAGCAACGGGATCGAATCTCTATCCTGCTCTCGCCTTTCGACGTAAACCGTTTTTGATCTACAAACTCACAGAATACCGAGCCAAACGCGGGGCGACGCAACAATCACAGCTCATGATCCCTTTTGCATCCGAACTCTCCGACAAAGAGATTGATGCTTTGACAACCTTTCTAAGCGATTATCATGAAAATAAAAGTAACTATAAAATGGATACCAGCACTCGAGGAGACGGAGGATCATGAAACTATTAGTCAGTGCGCTTGAGCACTCAGCGAATATCCATTTATCGTATTTACTAAAAGAGCTGGGAGAGGATGTCGTGTTGTCAGGAATATTTGACAACACTCTAGGAAAGAGCATCGTCGATCTCCGCGCCACCTCAGTCATGGGATTTGTGGATGCACTACTCAAACTCCCATTTTTCTTTCGCCTTAAAGATCAAATGGTAGCGTTGGCAGAAGATGCCGATAAAGTACTGCTCATCGATTCATCCGGATTCAATCTCCCCCTGGCCAAAGCGATCCGTAAGCGCTATCCCCAAAAAGAGATCATCTACTATATCCTCCCTCAAGCATGGGCATGGAAGAAAAAACGGATTCCGGTACTCGAAAAAACCATTACAAAACTTTGTTCCATCCTCCCTTTTGAACCATCCTACTATTCCCCTAATGCTCCCATCGAATATGTCGGCCATCCTCTTCTTGATGAGATTATTCTGCGTAAAGCAGATCTCACCCCCAGCGGAAAAATCACGTTTATGCCGGGCAGCCGCCCAGGAGAGATAAAACGGCTGATGCCGGTATTCCGAGAGCTCCGTTCCATGCTCGATGCCCAAGCCCTTCTGGTTATCCCTCCTCATTTTACGTCGGAAACCATCAAAGAGCTTTACGGTGACATATCTGCGTTTGAGATTACCCATGCAGCCCATCAAAGTTTGGCAGAGTCCGATTTTGCATTTATCTGCAGCGGTACGGCAACACTGGAAGCGGCCCTAATCGGGACACCGTTCCTCCTCGCTTATATTGCTAAACCTCTCGATTATGCGATTGCTTCACGGCTTGTCAAACTCGATTACGTAGGATTGGGCAATATCTTGTTTTCACATGCCTATGGACGTAAACTTCATCCTGAATATCTGCAAAACGACGTGTTTGCCCAAAATCTGTATAATGGCTATCAAGAAATGGACAAAAACGCTTTTTTCAACGATGCCGGACGTTTACGTGAACTCTTACAGCATGGCAGTGCGGCACGTGTCAGTAACATTATCAAGGATCACAATGCTTAGAATTTTTTCATGGATAAAATCCTCTATTCGTACTCTTACCGATGATAAAATCATCCCCTATGTCTTCACCCTCAGTGATGGGCCGATGCTTTTTCGCGATCTTTTGAAAACGAATAAAATGTATCAGGAAGGGCTGAAACTGGAAGGAAAAATTCCCGGATTTCGTCTCAGTATCGGGAGAAGCTATCTCGTTTTTATCGCCCTTTGGCATCTGATTCTTCTCCCCGCATCGGCACTGTTCCATACCGTTTTGGCAAAAATCGATTGCCATCTTTTGATTTTAATGGCGATATTGTTTACGGGGATGTTTTTTGCGACCTACGCGATTTTTAAAGAGTACCTCATCGATACGGTTGCCCTCCGTATCATCCGAACCGCATGGGAAAACCATTTTCCCCATTTTGATTATAATTTGCATGCTAAAGAGGTAGCGAAGATCTATTCGGAAGCGCTAGAAAAAGAAATACCGCATAAAAACATGCAGCTTTATATTTTAGACAGACTGGTAGAAAAGTAATTAAATCCTCAATACATAGATTGCTTCACTCTGTTCGCAATGACGAATCCCCGTCACTGCGAGGTTTTGTGAAAACCGTGGCAGTCTAAAAAATATTTATTCAGAGTCGTCAATTTTTAAAACAAATGGAAATACCCATTTCATAACCCCTGCCTCATTCGAGGCAGAGCTTTTTCTCCGCATTCTATTTTTTCATCTTTCCTAAAATCCCAAGAAATGACGGGATATTGGCTCCGCCGTCATGACGACCGATTTTTTTCCCTTTGGCATCCAAAAAATGAAAAGTCGGTGTACCGATATACCCCAATCCCTCAGGGATGAAATCTTTGTGAATATCCAAATGCACCGGAATAAAGTTGCTGTGAATTTCATTGGCAACCGCTTTCTCTTCGAAAACGATCTCTTCCATGTATTCGCATGCCGGGCACTCTTCACGTGAGAGCATCACCATTACCTTTTTCTTCTCTTTTGCCGCTTGTGCCAATGCCGCATCATACGACGACGCCCATTTGAGTTCAGCAAAAGCACATGTTGCCAAAATCGACAACGCCAAAATTATTTTTCCCATTAGAATGCTCCTAAATGATTTAAAAATTCTTGCGGTTCTTTAAAACCGACAATATCAGCACTTTTTACACGCTCTGAGTTCTCGTCAAAAAACAAAATAGCCGGAGGACCGAAGATACCGTATTTTGAGCTGATCGCTTTTGCCGCCTCGTCATTGGCAGTCAAATCGACCTGAACAAGAACATAGCTGTCCATCGCCGTTTTTACCGCTTCATCACTGAAGGTTTTCTCTTCGAGTTCTTTACATGCCGTGCACCAATCGGCATAAAAATCCACCATGACGCGCTTACCTTTGTTCTCGGACAAAATCGCGTCTAATTCTTCGATGGAAGTAATCTTCTCGAATTTTTTATGCTGATCCGGCACTACTACAGCTGCTGTGCCTTTGTTCGGTAAGAACGGATCAAGCGGGTGTAGAGGATTGGTAGCACCGCTCATACCGCCTAACAACAACGACATTCCATAGAGAAAAATGATAATCCCAAGCGCTTTTTTATTGGCTCTATGACATCGGATACACCGTCCGCGAATCGGCTCCAATGCACCGATATTAACCGCTACAAATATCGCCAATCCACCCCACAACATCATTGAAACATTCTCATCCAAAATACGGCTGATCATCCAAATCGATACACCGATGAGCATTACCCCGAAAATCGATTTGACGTTGTCCATCCAGACGCCCGGTTTCGGCATGAATTTTCCGGCACTCGTCCCAACGGCGACTAGAGGAATCCCCATACCGATGCTCAGAGCGAATAAAGCGACACCCCCAAGTAACGCATCCCCTGTTTGACCGATGTAAATCAATGCTCCAGCTAACGGTGCGGCAACACACGGTCCGACAATCAGGGCCGATAAGAATCCCATAATCGCCACACCGATGATACCGCTGCGTTTCCCGCTGATTTGGGTAATACGCGATTGTATGGCATTAGGAATCTGAAGTTCAAACAGATCGAACATCGACATTGCCAAGACCACAAAAATCAGGGAAAACAGGGTAATAATCCACGGCGTTTGAAATGCTGCTTGAAGATTCGCTCCAAAAAGTCCTGCCAATATACCCGCAATTGTATAGGCTATCGCCATCGAAAGCACATAGACGACAGAGAGCCAAAACGCTTTTTTCGTACCTAAACCGGCCCCCTGTGAAACAATTACCGAAGAGATAATGGGAATCATCGGAAATACGCACGGGGTTAATGCTAACAGCAAACCAAAACCGAAAAAGCTCAAAATGATGAACCAGAGGCTTCCCCCCTCGATTACGCTTGCAATCTGATCCGTTTCAGAGACTTTTGGCTCCTCTTTTGGAGAGATCACATCTACATTTTCGGTATCCACGGCAGGAGCTTTAAGAATCGACGAACTTGCCTCACTTCCGGATTTCAAACTGTCCGCATTAACCGTAATTTGCAAAGTCGTCTCTATCGGTTCATAGCACAATCCCGCAGAAGAGCACCCCTGATAAGAAAGGTTCACTTTAATAGGGTGTTCACCGCGGATATCGCCGCTTTTCGTAAGCTTGATCCGGATAGCCGGAGAACTTTCAAAAACTGCCTCACCTTCATGATCGACCGCTTCTGCCATGTTGACCGAAACAAAATCAATCCGGTCTTCAGGATCGGTATCAACAACGCTGAGTTTCTCTTTATAGAGATAAATCTTCTCACCCAACTCTATCTCGATACCGATCGTATTTTCATCAATCAGAGTGATGGAAGGTTTAAATGCCTCTTCAGGCTGTAAAAAACCGACTCCCCAGACATTTAACGAAAAAAGTAAAAAAAACAGCCAACGCATATCGGAACCTCATCTAAATTTCTTCTCTATTTTACCGCATTTAACTGTGAGCTTCCTCGTAGAGCAACATTGTTAACATTTTTCAGCTTACTCATAGCCTTAAATGCTACACTACACGACACTGTTTTTGAACGCCAAGGGGATAAAATCCCAAGAAGGCGGAAGTCTGAAATTCACATGGAGCCTATTATGTCCAACCGTCTCGCCTTTGAGGATTCTCCCTACCTCCAACAACACAAAGAGAATCCGCTGGAATGGTATCCGTGGTGCGATGAGGCGTTTGAACGGTCCCGAAATGAGCACAAAGCAATTTTTATCTCCATCGGCTACAGCAGCTGCCATTGGTGTCATGTCATGGAACATGAAGTGTTCGAAAATCCCGAGATTGCCGAATTTGTCAATCAGCACTTTATCTGTATCAAAGTCGATCGTGAAGAGCGCCCCGATATCGACAAACATTACCAGGAACTTCATATGCTCCTCAATCGACGAAGCGGTGGATGGCCTCTCTCGATTTTCTGCACCCCCGAGAACAAACCCTTTTATGCGGCCACCTATATCCCTCCGTATAATCAAGAGCGGATGATGGGCTTTAGCGAACTTACCGCCATTATCGCCGATAAAATCGCCCAAAACGATGAAAAGCTGTTCCAAAACGCCGATGAGATCACCGGATACCTCCGTCCTAAAAACGAACCCGTTCAGGCAACCGCTCTGAATGCAAAAATCATCCCCCAATTTACCCAGCAAGCCGGGCACAATTACGATGAGAACAACGGCGGTTTTTCAAAATCCCCGAAATTTCCACATGCCTCTACCCTGCAAACCTTAATGACGATTGATCGCCTTGAACCTGACGAAAAAATAAAAGCGATCCTTACCCATACACTCGATTCAATGGCATTGGGAGGGATGTATGACCTCATCGACGGAGGATTTTGCCGTTACAGTACCGATGAGGCATGGCTCGTTCCCCATTTTGAAAAAATGACCTACGACAATGCCCTTCTCTGCACCCTTTATGCCGAGGCAGGGGTGCTGTACCAAGAGGAAAACTATATTCGTATCGCCCGTGAAACTGCCGATTTTATGATCCGATTTATGATGGAGGATGATCTGTTTTACAGCGCCAGCGACGCGGACACGGAGGGTGAAGAGGGAAAATATTTTGTCTATTCTTATGATGAAATTATAGCCGCTCTCGTAAAATGCCAAGTCGAGCATCCACAGGAAGCAGCGCGTGTGATCGGAGCGACACCGGAAGGAAATTTTGAGGGACATTGCATTATCCGTCTCTCTTCACCGAAACGTCCTGAATGGTTTGAAGCGTTTCGGCAAGAACTGAGGGTTCTGCGCCAAACACGGACGTATCCCTTTATCGACCGCAAAGTGATCAGCGCATGGAATGCCATGATGATCAAAGCGTTATTTGTTTTGGGAAAAGTCGACAATGCTTACACCACACAAGCAATCCGTTCTCTGGAAAAGCTCAAATCAACAATGTTCTCAAACGACCAACTCAAACACTCGACCCTCATCCATAAAACACCTAAAATCGACGCCTTTTTAGAAGATTACGCCTATTTATGCAATGCACTGCTCGAAGGGTATCAGGCAACACAAAATGAACACTACCTGATTGATGCACAGCGTTTTGCCAATAAGGCGTTAGAACACTTTTATGAAGAGGGGAAATGGTATTTCAGCCGCGGAGCTTTTACTACGGTTGCCGAACTCGATGATGGCACCTACCCCAGCGCGATGGGGATCATAATCAATGTACTCCTGAGTCTTGGGATATTGGTCGATTCAAAATATCGCCATTTTGCGTTCAAAAGTCTCGAATACGTATCGATTAAACTGATGAAAACACCTATCTATTATCCTACCCTCACTGCAGAGGTGATCCGTTATCTGAGCGAACAGCGGGTTGTTAAAAACAAATCTGAAAATCTTTCTCGGATAATGCTTCCGTTTCACTATCCTTTTGTTCTCCTCAAAAATGACGAAACCCTCAATGAATTTACCATTTGCGGTGAAAACTCGTGCTTTGCGGCGACAGAAGATGCCGCTCAACTTGAAGTTTTGATCGCTTCAACGTTATAACTAAAAAAGGAGTCGGTATGGGCGCAAAACACGCTATGGCAACGGAAGAAATCAACAAAGCCGAAACACTTTCAGAAATTATCCATCAAGAGCGGCGAAAAGAGATAAAAGATCCCGTCAAAGAGCAACGAAAAGAAAGCCATAAAGAAGAACGCCTTCCTATTTGGGTCAAAAAATCAGTCTTAGAATACGAGGAGGAGCTGAAAAAGCTCCAGATTGAACTCCTCAAACTTCAAAATCACGTCAAAGACAAAGGGTTAAAAGTTTTGATGATTTTTGAAGGACGTGATGCTGCCGGGAAAGGGGGGACGATCAAACGGATTACCGAACATCTCAATCCCCGAGGTGCCCGTATCGTTGCTCTGGATAAACCCTCCGATGTTGAAAAAACCCAGTGGTATTTTCAACGCTATGCCCAACACCTCCCCAGTGCAGGTGAAATGGTCTTTTTCGATCGCAGCTGGTATAACCGCGCCGGAGTCGAACCGGTCATGGGGTTTTGTACCCAAGAGGAGCACAGGGAGTTTTTAAATCACGTCAGCGAATTTGAACGAATGCTCGTTAATTCTGGAATCATTCTCTTTAAATTCTATTTTTCGGTATCCAAAAAAGAGCAAGCACGACGCTTTAAAGAGCGTAAAACAGATCCTCTCAAACAATTCAAACTCTCTCCTGTTGATGCTTCATCTCAAGATTTATGGGAAAAATACACTGTAGCCAAACTTTCAATGTTGCGTGCTTCTCATACCGGCACGGCGCCCTGGATTATTATCCGATCGGATAATAAGAAAAAAGCCCGCCTGAATTGTATTAAACATATTTTATCGGGCGTTCAATACCCCTCAAAAAATCCTCCGGATATCAATACATCTAAAAAGATTCTGATTTGGGGCGATGAAGAGATCAAACTAATCGAAACAAGCATGCTGAAAAAAGAGAATAAAGAGTTGGAGAAAAAAGGCTAACCCCTAAGAGGTTAGAGGAATTTAAGGATTTCGGCTTCGATATTCTCTTTTTCGATGACGATCGGTTGGGCAATCGGTTTAGTAAACAACCCCTTAATCATCTCAGGAATAGCTACGTTTGCCGTTGCCGCAATCGATGCAAGCGCATCGATGTCGTTGGCATCTTTCTCTCCCGTGAGGGCATTGGCAATCGTCGGAGAAAATTTGGTCCACTCCGCTGTCGAATAGACAATGGTTTTAAGAGGTTTTGTCGCACAGCAATCGTATGCCTTGAAACACGTCGCAGTATGAGGATCCATCAAATAGCCGCTGTCAAACGCTTCTTTGATATACCCTTTTCCTTCTGCACCGTTGCAGTAATCCGCAGAAAAGAAATTTTGGAGCTTGATCGTCTCATCATCATTCAGTGCATAGAACCGTTCGCTCTCCAATCCGCTCATCAACTCTTTCGTACGTTGATCTCCAAACAGATCAAACAAGATACGCTCAACATTACTGGAGATCAAAATATCCATTGCAGGCGATGTCGTCGCCACAACATGCTCGCCGCGTAAATCGTAGCGCCCGGTATTGATAAGACGGGTAAGGACATTGTTTTCATTGGAAGCGATAATGATTTTCTCAACCGGAAGCCCCATTTTATACGCATAATACCCGCCCAATGCATTTCCGAAGTTTCCGCTCGGAACATCGAGATAGACTTTTTCGCCCATTGTAATGACATTTTGGCGAACCAACTCAAGATAACTGTGGATATGGTAAATGATCTGAAAAATGATCCGTCCGAAGTTCACCGAATTGGCCGCTGAGAGAGAGATATGTTTTGTTTTCAGAGCATCTTTGAAGGTAGCGGAACCAAGCAGACGCTTGAGAGCACTTTGGGCATCATCAAAATCCCCTTTGATTCCGATGACTTTTAGATTACGCGCATCTTCCGTCACCATTTGGAGACGTTGAACATCCGAGGTTCCCCCATCGGGATAGAGACACACGACGCGGACATTGGCTCTGTTTTTGAATGTTTCCAATGCTGCCGGCCCCGTATCTCCGCTCGTTGCCGCCAAAATTAGATACTCTTCATCCCGTTTTTGGGCGATTGAACTAAGAACAACGCCGAACGGTTGAAGCGCCATATCTTTGAACGCGCGGGTCGGCCCGTGATAGAGTTCACTCACATACAAATCATCCCGTACTTTCACTACCGGTACCGGATGGGAAGGATCATCGAATTTATCGTATAAAGATAACGCCTCATCAATCACCGACGGATCGATATCGATCGCAAGGGTTGTGAGTAAGTCTTTTGCCAACACTTTGTACGAAGAGTTCAGATGCTTAATGAGAAATGCTTCGCCTAAATTTGGAAGTTCACTGGGAACGTACAATCCTCCAAATGAAGCGATGGGGCTTAAAATCGCCTCCGAAAAGGTGATCTCCTGTGGATGGATTCCGTCATTTCCGCGTGTTTCTATAAATTTCATCGTACCACTTTGTAAAATTTTCGTGATTATAACAAAGAGGGTATCACGTAACGCTTAGAGGGAGAAAACAAAACGAAGAAAATGGGGATCACAAGGTGATCTGTGTCCCCACTCCGTCCGAGGTAAAGAGTTCAAGTAAAATCGCGTGCTCAATTCGCCCGTCAATGATGTGTGCTTTTTGAACCCCTCCATCGACCGCTTCGAGACATGAATCCACTTTCGGAACCATCCCGCCGACAATCGTACCGTCCGCTTTCAGCGCTTCTACCTGCGCTTCGGTCAAGGTCGAAAAAAGCTCTTTTTCTTTATTGAGAACACCCGGAGTATCGGTCATAAAAATCACTTTACACGCACCGATAGCCGCCGCCACTGCCGATGCGGCGAGATCGGCGTTGATGTTGTACCCCGGATGACCGACGATGGCATCCGCTCCGATAGGGGCAATGACAGGGATAAACCCTTCCCGTAAAAGATTATGGATCACGTCCTCTTTCACACTCTCAACCCGTCCGGTAAGACCGAATTTCGCCTCATCCTTGGGTTTAGCCATCAAAAAGTGGGCATCTTTACCGCTGATACCGATCGCTTTGGCACCATGGGAATTGAGCAATGAGGTGATCTCTTTATTGATCTCGCCGCTGAGGACCATCTCGACAATACGCATCACTTCCGGCGTACTCACCCGCTCCCCGTCAATAAATTCGGTGGGGATTTTCAAATCAGCAAGCAGTTGACTGATACGGCTTCCACCGCCGTGAACGATCACCACTTTTACCCCCACCAGATGGAGCAATACGATATCCTGGGCAAATTTGGCTTTAAGCTCATCCGAACTTTGGGCTGAACCGCCGTATTTAATGACCACAATCTCATCACGAAACTCTTTAATGAACGGCATTGCGTCCATCAAAGTTTTGACGGTATCAATCTTTTTTTGCATCAGCGTATTCCTTGACAATTTTTATCAGTGTTTCATCCAATTCGAGCGAAAGTTCCAAAACAGACAAATTCAGATTCATGGATGACATTTTAACAAAGTCTTTTGAAGTTACCAATAGACTCGTAGCCCCTGTTCTCACCACTATCGCTTCGAGTTCCCACGGTGTGAAAAAATGGTGATCTTCAAAATAGACTTTTTCGATAACCTCCGGGAGATAGGGATTGAGACGTTCAGGACGAGCTATCGCTGTTACCAGTACCATTTTAGGGGTCGGATTTTGGACATTTACCGAGCGTTGAAACGATTTTCCCTCATAAAGCATAATGACCTGTTTATCACTCCACAATTTCTCTCGATACGCTCCGGAGGGGAGACAAAAACGGTTTGGAGTTACAACATCGATCACCAAATCCAGTTTATCAATGGAATGCTTCCCGTATCCATCATCGAGGAGTACCACTTCGCATCCCATAGATGCAGCCTCGGCAATCCCCCGCTCTCTGATTTCACTGACAATCACCGTGGCATTAGGGAGTAACTGTGCATACAACATCGCTTCATCACCGCTTTTAATGACGTCACACAGGATCGTCGATTTATCCTTTACCACCACCATTCCCTGGCTTTTACGGCCGTACCCGCGCAGTACAATTGCCGGCTTCTCAAACTGTTTGGCCAATTCGATGACGACCGGGGTTTTTCCACTCCCGCCGACGGTGAAGTTCCCGACACTCACGACCGGAATTCCGAAAAATTTCGGCACACTGCGGCGATATCGCAGGTATGCGATCAAACAATAAAGCCAGCTTAGCGGTAAAAGGAAAAAAGAGAGGATTTTTTGTACCCAAGAGGGGTGATAGAGATACCCCTCACCCCATTGCATCCAAAAACGTTTCAAACGCGTGTTGAAGCTACATCCAAAATTGCATCGCAAATCTCTTCGACCTGATCGTCGCTGAGCGCCGCGTAGTTCGGAATGGAGAGAACTTGCTGATAATTACGGAGGGCAATGGGGAAATCATTGACCCGCAATGAATATTTTGACTTATAATAGCTCAATAAATGGAGGGGAATATAATGAAGACCGCACTCGATTCCCCGAGCGGCTAGCTCACGTGCAAACGAGTCACGATTTTTATCAACTTTGATAATGTAGAGCGAATAAGCATGTTCCTCATTGGCTACGGGAAGTTTGATGTGTGGTGCATCGGCAAGACGCTCGTTAAAAATGTCCGCGATTTGACGCTGACGGTCAATATTATCATCTTGTTTTTCAAGCTGAACCAAAATGGTTGCCGCATCCAGAGGGCTCATCATATACTGGCTTCCGATATCGGTTACATCATAAATGTACCCCAATCCTTCATCCTCGATCACCATGGCGTGGTTGCGGAGCAATTTTGCCCGTTCCATAATCTCTTCATCATCACACACTAACATTCCGCCGTTGCAAACGTTGCGGCGCAAATGGGGACTGAAATCGAAACAGGTGATGTCAGCGCCTGTAGAACCTATCTTCTGTCCGTTGTAGGTTGCACCTAACGCATCCGATGCATCTTCGACGATTTTTACATCGTAGAGCTTAGCAATACCGTAAAGACGATCCAAATCCACACTTTGACCCGCTACGTGCGAAACAATGACCGCTTTGAGCTTTTTGGATTTGTTTTCACTCAAATAGGCTTCAAGTTTATCCAAATCGATCGTAAAGGTATCGGGATTGATATCAATAAATATCGGTTCTGCATCAAAGTGACGTACCACTTCAGGAACAGAAGGATATGCATTGATCGAACAGAGCACTTTATCACCCCTTTTGAGATCAATCGCCAACATCGCCAAATGCAAGGCTGCCGTTCCATGAGAAGTTGCCAATGCATAAGAGGCTCCGACATAGGATTCAAATGCCGCTTCCAAATCTTCGATAATATTCGGCGCCTCTCCGTCAAATACTTCATCGATTTTTTCACGTTCATCTCCGCCGACTTCGACACGGTAAAATGGGATACTCATATTTTCTTCCTTCATAAGGTTATATCTCTGGGATAATTAAAATCATGATTGACCGTTCGAGAGGTCAATTTTGCGATAACGGGCATTTTACGTTTAAACTGGTTTTTGTAAATACGATTTACGATCATATCGACCAATTGAGGATTTTCTCCACCTGCTATCATCTCTTCGGAAGTATGCCGTTCTTCGACATAACGCTTTAACACACGATCCAGTTCGCTATAGGGATACCCAATTTCCACTTCATCACTCTGCCCTGCCCACAAATCTGCGGAAGGAGGTTTGGAAACAATCGAGTCGGGGAGCCCCAAATAACGTGCAAGCTCGAACACCTCCGTTTTGTACAGATCACCGATAGGGTTGATCGCACTCGCTAAATCCCCATACAGTGTCCCGTACCCGAGCATCAGCTCACTTTTGTTACTGGTTCCCAGGACCAAAGCCCCCTCGCGAGCCGAAATATCAAAAAGTGTTACCATTCGTAACCTTGCGGAAAGATTACCGATCCGAAGCGGTGACATATCGGGATGTTCATACGCACGGAGCATCGGTTCGATACTGCTGGTCTCGGAACGAAGATCAAATGCGGCGCATAATACATCGGCATCATCCAACGAACTTTGAGATGAATAGTGCGATGGCATTTTGACACACAGCAGATCATTCCCGAATGCACGATGGGCCAACACCGCTACAACGGCGGAATCGATCCCTCCGCTCAACCCGATGACCACTTTTTTCAGACCGGTTTTACGAACTTCTTGACTCAAAAATTCGCTCAGATACCGACTGACCAGCTCGTATTTCCCCACCGCTTAACCTTATTTTTGTATTAACAATTTGTATTATAACTAATTTCGGTAACGAAGTTATCAACACTTGGTTAATGAAATACGTTCCAATTCACTCTTATCAAATCCGGCCTGTTCCCTTGCCGTGCAGTTAATATCAATTCTGCGGGGAAAACTGTTCGGATAATGTTTTTCGATGATCTCAAAATAACTCGAAGGCTTTTTCCCCACCCCTGCACAAGCATATTCAAACCACACATCCCCTTTTCGGACATGATCAACCTCTTCATCTAAAATAATATGAAGTGCCGCTATGATTTTTTGGATCATCGGATCCTTCCCATGCGGTTGAAGTTTCCGCAAAATCAGCGGAGTGGCATCCAATCCGTTGGCTTCGAGGTATCTAGGTACCACCGCCATCCGCTCATGCAGATTCAATGTCCGCATGGAAGCCTCAAACAGCGCATCATGGACCGGATACTCTCCATAAAAACTCCCCAGTTCTCGCAACAGAGCCTCAATCATCTCAAAATGACGCACCTCATCGTCCGCCACCGAGAGCCAATCACGCTCGTAAGCTTCACCGCAGTCACGGAAACGATAGACTGCATCGAGAGCCAAATCAATCGCACTGTATTCAATATGGGCAATCGCGTGCAGAAGAAGCGTCTGCCCCTGCGGCGTATTAAGTTTCGTTCGTCTGGGAACTTCTTTAGGATCAATGACCGTACAAAAATCGCGATAGGAAGGGGAAGAAAAAACGGCGGGAGACGTTTGCGTGTCGCGAATCACTGTACCGTTTTGGTAGAGATGGTAAAAATCCCTAAATGCCGCTATTTTTTCGCTCGGTGTCGGAGTGGTCAAAATCGATTCAAGGGTTTCATAGAGTTTCATACTGCTAATTATGCTAAAATTTGGCTAAAAAAGAGCACGCTATGGAAATACTCAAACGCCCGATGGGTGATTATCAAACCAACTGCTATATCGTCAGAATTGATGACAAAGAGATTATCATCGATCCGGGAATGGGTGCAACGGCATGGGTCATGGCAAACGTCACAAACCCCGTCGCCATCCTCAACACCCATGGCCATTTTGACCATGTCTGGAGCAATAGCGAGCTTCAGACCAAACTCTCTATTCCCCTCTATACCCCCAAAGGGGATGTGATGCTGTTGCAAAACAGCAGTTGGATGCCGGGGTTACCCCCCTCCACTCCGGATATCGAAGTAGACGGGGATCAGACTTTCGATATCGGTGGAATCGAAGTGAAATTCCACCATTTTCCGGGTCATTGCCCGGGCTGTTCTATGATCGAGATTGGAAATGTAATGTTTAGCGGAGATTTTTTGTTTCATAATTCGATCGGAAGGGTCGATTTCCCCTATTCCGATCCAGAAGCTATGAAAGAGAGTTTAAAGAAATTTTCACATATGAACGAGGATAAAATTCTCTATCCCGGTCATGGAGAAGCAACGAGCGTTCATGCGGAACAGCGTCATGTCGATTATTGGATTCGAGCTATTTAAGCCTCAACATTCTTCATCAGATCCAAACGCAGCACATGGCGTTCGGTGACGACGGTTTTAAACTCCCCTTCGAAAACTTTAATCTCATGTACAAACCCTCGTACGGTGACGTTGCGTTTTCGCCCCTCCGTTTGGTGTTCGGTTGCTTCAAACGTCACACTGTCACCGACTCTTACCGGTGAGAGGAAAAGACAATTACACGACGCCAATACAACGTTCGGCTCATTAACCGATGCCATCGCTGCAAAATCGGCCGCACTGAAGATAAATCCGCCATGCACCAATCCTACTTCATCGGCACGCATCGCTTCATTTGTCTCCAATAAAACTTTCGCGTATCCGACCTCTAATTTAACAATTTCACCGCTGTAAATACGGTTGATTTTCTCATGTGTATTCAACGTACTTTGCTGGTTAATCACCACGGAAAACGATTCTTCTTCTCGTTCTGATTGATTTTTTGCCAAAATTACCCTTTCTTGATCCGTATGTATCCCCGCTTCGGTGCAGGATATCCCTCTATTGTTTTACTATTATCGGCAGGATCGAGAAAATCTTCAAGACTTTGCGATTCGATCCAGTCAGTGCGTCGCTGCTCATCCGAGGTCGTTACCACCGTTCCAAGAACCTCAAAAGAGGTAAAGCCGGCACGAATACACCAATTCTCAAGCGCTTTGAGTGTCGGGACGAAATAGACATTCGTAATTTTCGAGTAACTCTCACTCGGGCACAGGGCAAAGGGTTCGTCTCCATCAATGATAAAAGTATCGAGATAGATTTCTCCCCCTTTTGCCAAACCCTGCCCCAGGGCTTTGAGCATCGCAACAGGATCGCTTCGATGATACAATACCCCCAGACAAAAAATAACATCAAATTTCTCTTCGTAAGCGGGTAAATGCTCCACCCCAAGCAACTCATACACAATATCGCTTTTTACGTAATGGTTGATAAGATCAAACTGGGATTTAAAGAGGGCCGAAGGGTCAAATCCGACCACTTTGGCCGGAGCGTCTTCGAGGAAACGAAACATGTAATAGCCGTTGTTGCATCCAATGTCGGCGACTTTTTTGCCGCTCAGATTGAAATGGGGACGAAGAAAATTGTATTTAAGATCCGAGCGCCATTCGGTATCGATAAAAAGGCCGAACAGATCAAACGGCCCTTTTCGCCACGGCATCATCATCCGGGCAATTCGTTCGAGTTCGTTTATATCCACTGTGTCCGCAGTGCGAAGGGATACAACATCAGTCAAATCGACCGTTGCCGTAATGGACGGAAGCTGATTGAGCGCCTCTCGTAATGGAGCAATATTTTTCCATTCCATCCATTTTGAACGTTCTTGTCGAACCGCATTCAGATCCATATTTTCTCCTTACTGTAATCCACTAATTTTATCCATATTAGGCTAAAATGGCACCATGCGTATAGAAAAAAAAGCCACTCTCATCTCTACCATTGTCGCCTTTTTATTGGTAACTTTTAAACTTTCCGTTGGAGTTATCAGCGGCTCCGTTGCCGTATTGGCCTCTGCAATCGACTCCTTGCTCGATATGGTTGTCTCCTTGTTTAATTACTTTGCACTGCACAGTTCGGATAAAGAGCCCGATGAAAACTTCAACTTCGGCCGTCGTAAACTCGAACCGCTTGCTGCGGTGATTGAGGGGACCATTATCAGTCTCTCGGCACTTTTTATCCTTTACACCGCCATTTCCAAAATGGTTCAGGGAAGTACCATAGAACATTTGAATATTTCAATCTGGGTCATGGCCGCCTCCCTCATTATCACGGCAGGTCTGGTTTTATTTTTGAATTTTGTGGCGAAAAAAACCGGAAATATGGTCATCAAAGCCGATGCACTTCATTATAAAACCGACCTTCTCAGCAATGGTGCCGTTGTGGTCTCTTTGGTATTCATCTCGTTTACGGAATATACCTTCATCGATCCCCTTTTAGGAGTCGCTATCAGCATCTATATGATTTATTCTGCTTACCCGTTGATCAAAGAGGGTCTTTTGATGCTTCTTGATGCAGCGTTAGATGCCGACAGTGTTGCTAAAATCAACAAGCTCTTAAATTCTCAGCTCGATATCAGCAGCCATCATGATCTGCGAACCCGCCGTTCAGGTTCCGACATTTATCTAAGCGTTCACATTGTTTTCAGTATCAGTACTTCATTGTATGATGCACACATGGTCGGGGATCGGATCGCATTGTCCCTTAAAAGTCTTTTTCCCGAAAACACGGTTCACCCGCTCATCCATCTCGATCCATATGACGATTCTGAAGAAGATCCTTTAGATTAAGGTCGTTAGGTAAAGATTTTAACTCATCTGTTAAAATTATTCTTATTATAAATCAAGGGTATACCTATGCGTCGTTTTTCACTACTTTCACTCTTTTTAACCTCTACTTTACTCACCGCTTCCCCCTTAAGTGAAGAACAAATGGTTCAAAAAGGCTCCAAGACATCTGCCCTATTACTCCAAAAACTCGGCGGTGAATTAAAAAGCCAAATGCAAACCTCCGGACCTATCAGAGCACTCCATTTTTGTTCTCAAAATGCACTCACTCTCACTGAACAAATAGCCAAAGAGTCAAAAACTTCCATAAAACGCATTAGTATCAATAATCGTAATCCGGTGAATAAAGCCAATAAAGACGAAATAGCTCTTTTAAGTGAATGGGATAAACTGGTTAAAAACGGCCAACCTCTTCCTGAACAAAAACTCGTAAAGGTATCCAACAGCACCATCATGTACTATAAACCGATTGTGATCAATAATGAGGCGTGTTTGAAATGTCATGGAAATGTCGAAGGGGAATTAGCAAAAGCGATTCATGCTACCTATCCTGAAGATAAAGCGACCGGATATAAAATGGGAGATTTACGAGGAATGATCGCTATTACGATCAAACGAGACTAAGGAGAATTACCCCTTAGTTTTTAACGTTTTTTATCGAGCGTATTCAACCGCTCTGCTCTCACGGATGACGCTCACTTTAATTTCACCCGGAAACTGCACTTTTTGCGAAATATCATCGGCGATTTCACGGGCGATCAACGCCGTCTCATCATCATTGACACTTTGCGCACTGACAATGACCCGCACTTCACGCCCTGCATTAATCGCATATGCTTGTTTAACACCCACTTTCTGGGTTGCGATCTCTTCGATTTCACTGACGCGGCGCAGAAAACTTTCTAACACCTCACGCCGTGCTCCGGGACGGGCTGCAGAGAGGGTATCGGCAGCACAGACCGCCGCACACTCGATGCTTTTAATCTCTTCGTACCCATGATGGGCATAAATGGCATTAATAACAACCGGATCTTCATTATAGCGTCGGCACAATTCAGCACCGATATCGACATGACTGCCCCCACTTTCTTGAGTCAGTGTTTTTCCGATATCATGCAATAATCCTGCACGGCGGGCCAGTTTGGCATCACCTCCCATTTCTGAGGCCATGATTCCGGCTAAATGGGCCACCTCAAGGGTGTGTGCAAGGGCATTTTGACCGTAACTGGAGCGGTATTTCAGTCTACCGATCAGTTTCATAAGTTCCGGATGGACCCCTTGTAGCCCCATTTCAAAAATGATCTCTTCCCCTTCTCGCTGCATTGCCTCTTCAAACTCATCGCATACTTTTTGATACACTTCTTCGATTCGTGCAGGTTGGATGCGACCGTCTTCAATCAGCAATTCAATCGTTTTCGTCGCAATAGCACGGCGATAGAGGTTGAACGAACTCACGATAATGGCATTGGGAGTCTCATCAATGATGATATCGACACCGCTCACCATTTCGAGGGTTTTAATATTCCGCCCCTCTTTACCGATAATACGCCCTTTTAACTCATCGTTATCCAAATGGATAACACTGATCAGTCTTTCTGCGGCATATTCACCGGCAAATCGGGAGGTTGCTTGCGCCAAAATATAGTTGGCTTTACGCTTAAGCTGCTCTTTGGACTGCTCCTCGAGTTGACGCAGTTCACGCGCCAGTTCCAGACGCGCATTGTCGCGTACTTGCTCTAATAAAATCGTTTTCGCTTCCTGCACCGATAATCCGGCACGCTGTTCAACGATCACCTTCAGCTGTTCACTTTTTTGCCGGTAGTCTTCTTTTAATTTCTCTAAAGCACGTTCGTTACGTTCCACATTGAGTCGTCGGTTTTCAAGACCGATACGTTCTGAACTGATTTTTTCCTCTTCAAACTGTCGAAGACGGTCAAACTCACGCTCACTGCGTTCTAACTTTTCTGCACGCTCCGACAAATCTTTCTTGACCTGTTCATACGTTTCATCGTACCGTTTTTGTGCCTCTTTTTCAATCTCACGAGATCGAATCGATGCACGTTCAAGTATCATCTGCGCTTCATTTTCGATTGCTTTTGCTTTGGCTTTCGCCTGTTCGGTATAAAGATCAAAATGTGCGGCGGTAATCTTTTTTGAAATTAAAAATCCGACCAACCCGCTGACGAGGGCGATTCCACCCCCGACGAGAAGTTCGTTTAACATTGGTTTTCCTCATGCTTTGCACCCCATGAGAGGTAATGAGCAGGTCTCCTTGCACATCATAATCATCACATACGTGTTTCATCGTTCGACATGCGCATGATTGAATAAAAATCGTAAACGGTTTCGTTTTCAGGGTCGGAAAAAATCGATCATACATACCCTTACCGAAACCTACTCGGCGCAGTGACCCGTCTACCCCTACTACAGGGACAATAGCTACATCTATTAAATTATATTTTCTATACGAATCCCGCGGCTCATAAATCCCAAAAGCCTTACGTTCCAACGGGTATCTTAATGGTACCATTTTGAAACTGACGCCATCCATAAACGGTAGATATACTTCTTTTTCACGGCGCAGAATTTTGATCGATTTACGGATATCCGCTTCAAAGTCCATCGGCCAAAAAGCCAATATTTTCTGAGCATCCAATTTTTTGAGGATAGTTTCAAGGGTAGACCGAATTTTAGCATCACGATAATTTTTAGTACTCGGGCTAAGGCCCTTTAACCGTTTAAGACAATCGGTTCTAAAATCGCTTTTGGACACTTTTTACCTTTGCTTCGTTATAATCTTCATCATTTTATCTAAAAAAAGGTTTTGTATGCGTTTTTCAACCCTCCTAATCCCTTTGCTTTCTGTCATGTTTCTTTTTCAAGGATGCAGTGAAGAATCGACTGACGAGCGGATGGTTTCAACGGCTGAATTTACCCTTATGGATACACAAGGGAAAAACTATACCGTCGAAAAACGGGGAACGAATTTCACCCTCGAAGGAGGAAGTGATAAAGTCGTTCTTTTCGATATCTTCGCAACATGGTGTCCTCCCTGCCAGGCAGAGGTCAAGCACCTCGGAAATTTGCAAAAAAAATACGGTGAAGATCTCATCATCATGGGGATCACGATTGAAGAAGATAAAAGCAATGCCGAACTGGAAGCTTTCCGTGAAAAATACAAAGGGGGTGAATATCTCATCTCCAACAAAGCGGATAACCAAGAACTTGCCCGAGCCATCGCTTCAACCATCGGCGTGGGGCAACAGTTTCCGATCCCCCTCATGGTTCTGTATAAAAACGGTAAATACGTTACTCACTATGCCGGTGCCACGCAAGAAGAGATTATCGATCATGACATTGCTCAAGCGTTAGGAAAATAACTATGTTCGGATTTATCAAAAAGGGGCTTCAAAAAACCGTCGAGGCGATCAGCGCCATCATCCCAGAGAAAAAAGCGACCATCAGCAAAGACGATCTTGAAAATATCCTTCTCGAAGCCGATGTCGAATACGATCTGGTTGAAATTATCCTCCGTGAGCTCTACCAGGAGAACATTACCCGCGATCAGCTCCGTTCCAAACTTCTCGCAACCCTCAGTTTTGCTCAGAACACCCTCCCTGATAATCCGGATAAACCGACAGTCAGTCTCATCATCGGTGTTAACGGTGCAGGAAAAACGACGACCATTGCAAAACTCGCCCAACGTCATCTGAATAACGGTGAGCGGGTTATCCTCGGCGCAGGTGACACCTTCCGTGCCGCCGCCATCGAACAGCTCACCCGCTGGGCCGATAAACTCGAAATTCCTATCGTCTCCTCACGTCAGGGGCACGATCCGAGCGCCGTCGCCTATGATACGATCGAATCGGCCAAAGCGCGAGGATTTGAGCAGGTCATCATTGATACCGCCGGACGGCTCCATACCCAGACCAATCTGGGCAATGAACTCAAAAAAATCGTCCGTATCTGTGACAAAGCCCATACCGGTGCTCCGCACCGCAAGATTCTCATCCTAGACGGTACTCAAGGCTCTTCCGCTATCGCGCAAGCCAAAGCCTTTAATGAGATGATCGGAGTAGACGGAATCATCATTACAAAACTCGACGGCACGGCAAAAGGGGGATCGGTCTTCAGCATCGCCTATGCCCTCTCTCTTCCGATCCTCTATATCGGTGTCGGCGAACAGCCCGAACATCTAATACCGTTTAACAAATATGAGTTTGTAGACGGAATTTTGGATGCGATTTTCGCAGATGAGTCCAACAAATAATGGCCAAGAAAAAAAACGTCCTCTTCGAATGCCAGCACTGCGGATTCACCACCCCAAAATGGATGGGCAAATGTACCAACTGCGGCGGTTGGGACAGCTTTGTCGAACTGAGCGAACAACAGCAGGAGGTGATCAAACTCACCTCGACCTCTTCCCCCTCAGGAAACAATAAAGCCAAAGAGATCACCCAAATCGTCGAGGAGCATACCGAACGCTTTAGCAGTGACGATGCCGAACTCGATATGGTTCTCGGCGGAGGGGTTGTTCCCGGTTCCCTCGTCCTCATCGGCGGAAGTCCGGGGGTCGGGAAATCAACCCTCCTCCTCAAAATCGGCTCCAATCTGGCGAAACAAAACCGCAACGTCCTTTACGTAAGCGGTGAAGAGAGCGAAGGGCAGATAAAGCTCCGTGCCAACCGTCTGGGAGCCAATGTCGACAATCTCTATCTCCTTGCGGAAATTCGGCTCGAGCAGGTGCTTAGTGAACTGCATGAGCGTTCTTATGAATGTATCATCATCGACTCGATCCAAACCCTCTACTCCGAAACCATCGCTTCGGCTCCCGGATCGGTGACGCAGGTACGACAGATCACCTTTGATCTGATGCGGATCGCCAAAGAGCGCCGCATTGCCATTTTCATCATCGGGCATATCACCAAAGAAGGTTCTATTGCTGGACCTCGAGTTCTCGAACACATGGTTGACGTGGTTCTCTATTTCGAAGGGGACAGCGGACATGAACTTCGCATATTGCGAGGATTTAAAAACCGTTTCGGCCCCACCAGCGAAATCGGGGTGTTTGAGATGCGCCACGACGGACTTGTCTCGGCCAAAGACCTCTCGTCGCGCTTTTTTAACCGAACCAAGTCCCAAAGCGGTTCCGCCCTCACCGTCATCATGGAAGGAACCCGTCCCATCGTTCTCGAAGTCCAAGCCCTCGTCAGCGATACCCATGCCCCTAATCCGAAACGTCAGGCGACGGGATTTGAAAACAACCGTCTCAATATGCTCCTTGCACTGCTGGAGCGAAAACTCGAAATACCCCTCAACAGCTATGATGTGTTCATAAATATTACAGGTGGGATCAAAATCACCGAAACCTCTGCCGATTTAGCGATTCTCGCCGCCATTATCAGCAGTTTTCGCAACCGCGCGATCTCCAAAGAGACGGTATTTATCGGCGAAGTTTCCCTAGTCGGCGATATCCGCGAAGTGTACCAACTCGATCAGCGTCTCAAAGAGGCCGCCTCTCAACAGATTACCAAAGCACTCATTCCGAAAAAACCGATCGAAAAAACAGCTATTAAATGCTATGAAATCGATGAAGTAAGTAAACTTCTTGAGTGGTTTTAGTATAATAAGAAATATAATAACGATTAAGGGATATACGCATGCCAGTTTGTTCTATTGTTGCCGACCATAAATCCGAAGAGCGCTATTCTAAGCTCTCATTAGCCTACTCTACCGAAGAAGAACGCAAAATGATCGAAGAAGCAATTAGTGCATGTACTCCGTTATGTTCTATTGCAGCCAATATCTATGGTGGAGATATTGTCGGTGGGAAAAAAATGATTACAATCGAATACCATGATGACTGTGATCGTGAAGGCGGAAAAGTGTTTGAAGCTATTATTAAACAATTAGGGATTGAAGAGTGCCACTAAGCAAAAATGCTGCGGACCTAAGCGTTCAACGTCTTAAAGAGTTTGCGGAGGGTAATGAAACATTTCAACAAACCTATTTTAAAAAGCATGAAACCCAATTGCTGAATCTGGTCAAAGAGGGTCAAAATCCCCGAGCCCTTTTTATCGGGTGTTCTGATTCACGGGTTATCCCCGATTTGATCGTCCAATCAAGCCCCGGTGATCTTTTTGTCGTTCGAAATGTCGGTAATTTTGTCGCCCCTTATAAACCGGATGAGGATTTCCACTCTACGGCAGCAGGGATAGAATACGCGGTATTGGTTCTGGACGTATCCGAAATCATTATCTGCGGACATTCGCACTGCGGCGCTATCGAAGCGCTCTATAAATCCTCGTGCGATACCTCCATGATCCATACAGCCAAATGGCTTACGTTAGGGGAAAAAGCCAAATCGATGGCCATTCACGCTTTAGGAGAACATGCTCCGCGTGAACAGTTGCTCAGAGCTACCGAACAACTTTCCATTATAACCCAAATCGAAAACCTTCTCACCTATCCGTATGTAAAGAAACTGGTCGATGAAGAGAAACTCTTTATCCATGGATGGTATTACGATATCGGGACCGGAGCAATCGAATATTACGATCCAGACACCTATCACTTCCGTCCGCTAAGCGAGTTAGGAGAATAATTCTCTCCTACCAATCCAAATACAAAAACAATGACGATATAAAATAGTTAGCGATGAAAATGGATACGGCGGAATAAACAACGGCATAAATCGTCGATTGCCCTACTCCCCGTGCTCCTCCGCTGGTATGATAACCGATATAACTTCCGATCGAACTGACGATAAATCCAAATACTGCCGCTTTAATCACCCCGGTCATGATGTCATCAAAATCTCCTAAGCGCAAAAGGGTCTCTTGGTAGGCTATCGGATTAATTCCAAGTACCTGTGTTGAAATAAAATAGGCCGAACCGATTGCGATAAAATCAAACCAAATCACCAAAAGCGGCAAAGAGATAACGGTTGCAATAATACGGGGAGTAATCAGATACTCCTTTGAATTAACCCCTAAAATGTCGATCGCATCGATCTGTTCAGAGACCCGCATCGTCCCAAGTTCTGCCGCCATCGCGCTGATCGATCTGGAAATCAGCATCAAAGAGGCAAAAACGGGGCCAAGTTCTCGAGTAATGGAGAAAAATACCGTATACCCGACAAAGCTTTCAGCACCGAATTGATGAAAACCGTTATAAAGCTGTATCGCCAATACCATTCCGGTGAATAGAGCGGTCAGGGTAATAACGCCCATACAACCCATCCCGATAACATCAATCTGTGTCAAAACAATCTTGTAGCGTCTAAATGCAAGGTGATAAAGCTTAAAAAGTTTCATTTGGAATAAAATAAAAAGGCCGAATTGTTCAATCGTCTCATAAAAGCGGACAAATGGACGACCGATATAACCTAAAAGCGTTTCTACCATATTGTTTTCCTTCTTTTCTTGAAGTAAGTTTAGCCAAATCAAACCAAAATTCAAAAGTTTCTCGCTACAATAAGCGATTAATTTTTTGTGAGGAAGCAACGGATGGCCACTAAAGAGAAAGAGCACGAAGAACAAGCCCCTGAGGGAGGCGAAAAGAAAAAAAGCAATCTTCTATTAATCATTATTATTGTTGTACTGGTATTAGTTTTACTGATCGGAGGTATTGTAGCTGCGTTAATGATGGGTAACCATGACGCCGAAGCGGAATCGGGGCATGGAGCGAAGACAGAAGTTGCTGCCGACGCTCATGCAACTGAAGAAGATCATGCAAGCGAAGGAGAGAGCAGTGCATCACACGGAAGCGGTGAAGCGATCACCGAAGTGGGACTGATGTTTCCTCTCGATACGTTTACCGTCAATCTTCTCAGTGAAAGTGGCCGCCGCTATCTTAAAGTTGAAATGAATCTCGAACTTGAAGGTGAGGAACTTTCTCCTGAACTTGATACTAAAAAACCGATATTCAGAGATATTATCATCCGTATCCTCAGTTCTAAATCCCTCGAAGAGATTTCAACGATCAAAGGGAAAGAGAAACTCAAAGAGCAAATCGTGAATGATCTCAACATGCGTCTCAAAGACGGCAAAGTCAAGAACGTTTACTTCACTGACTTCGTGGTGCAATGATCGGCATCGACCTCATTAAAACGGTCCGTATGGAGCGCTTTTTGGAGCGTTTCGGCGACCGTGGCCTTCATAAATTTTTGTCCGAGAGTGAAATTCTTTTAATCAAAAACCACCGTAACGCCGCAGGCTTCTGGGCAGCCAAAGAGGCGTGTGCCAAAGCGCTCGGATGCGGTATAGGAAGTGAGTGCGGTTTCCACGACATCATCCTCTCCAAAAGTCCGAAAGGTGCCCCCAAAATCACCCTTTCCACCTCTGTACGTGAACGTTTCGATATTACCGATATATCCGTCTCGATTACCCATGATGGAGAGTATGCGATCGCCGTCGTAGCCCTCCAAAAATTTTAACCATCACAAGGCAAGAATATGCAATCTTCTGAATTCATGAGTATCCAAAAATACGCATCAAAACACCGTATCAGTATTTTTAATGTTATCAAAAAAACCATGAACGGAGAGTTACCGACTGTGGTAAAAGAAGAGAATGGAAAAGAAGTAACCTATATCGCCATCACTCCATCGACGCAGTATAACGCGACAGAAAATTCTAGCTCAGAGGCAGAAAGCATCGAAATCGATTATAAAAAAGAGTATGAAGCACTTCACAAAGAGTATCTCATTCTCAAAACGAAATACCAAAAAATGGTTGAGATGCTGGAAGGGTAATTCACCCTCCTCCGACGAAATCGAGAAGCTCGATCGTATCACCCTCTTGTAACACCGCATTTCCCCACGCATCTTGTTTAACGATTTCCATATTAAGGGCTGAGGCCATCACACGTTCCTCCAATCCCAATGAGCGGATAAGATCAAGCATTGTTGATCCTTCCGGTATTTCACGAACTTCACCGTTTACTTTGATCTGCATCTTAACTCCTACATCGACATTTTAATAAGTTGAGCGATTTGAAAATTTTTCTTGGCGATTGCAAAATCATAAGCCGTAGCTCCGTCATTGTTTTTGAGGGTCGGATCGGCTTTTGCTTTGAGTAAAAAATCAACCACTTTTTCATTTCCGCTAAATGCGGCTTGGTGCAATGGGGTAATCCCGTCGTTATTGGCGAGATTAACATCGGCATGCGCCATCACCACAAAGGTTACCAACTCTAAATTTTTTTTCTTCACCGCTAAAATCAACGGAGTATTTCCCTGAAAATCCTGCGCATTGATATCGGCACCGTTATCGAGCAAAACTTTCGATATTTGAAAATCACCCATTTTGATGGCAACGTGCAAAGCGGTAAGCCCCGCTTTGTTTTGTTCATCAACGTTCTTATGAACGCGAAGGTGATTGTGTATTTTCCCGATATCACCCTCAAATGCAGCGTCGTGTAAAATACCGCCATACGCAATGCTGGCAATAATCCATAGAACTATCCAGAAACGCATCCCCTACTCCTTGACAAACCTAATCATCTTAAACCGCTCTCCCATGAGAGCCGGTGTAATCAGAATTTTGACTTTTTCAAGTTCTTGGGTATAGATTTCATCACCGGCATGCTCTTTGAGCATCGCCAAAAGATCCAAAATACCCATTTCAACCAATGCTACCAGCTGCGTTGCATACGCGGCACACTTGATGCCCGCTTCTGCGTAAGCATCTTTGACGTGGGTAAAGTTGACATCATAGGTGATATCACTTTTTCCGAAAGCCTCTGAACGGTTCAATGCTTCGTCAAAAAGGGGGAAAGTTTGATGCGTTTGATAGACACGGATCGAAAAGTCACTCCGTGCATTCAATTCACCATAATCAAAACTCATAAACTCAAACCGCTTCGAGCTCTTTTGCATCGCTGAGGCAAAGGATTCGTATCCTAATGCTATTTCCCCACGATCTTGCTTATATTTTTCTGCCAATTCGGCTATTTTAGGATCATCCATATCAAAGAGTATTTCATGATTCTCGACTCGAGCAATTTTACCTTGGTAAAAAAGTTCACAGGCGAATGCATCAAAAATCTCATTAGCAATAAAAAAAGTGGACTCTTCATTCAGCTGAGACAAATCGCTGTAATGTTCCAGACCCACCGCATTGCCGAACGATTCCTCAAAATACGATTTTTGCGCATTACGGAGATTCTCAAACCGCTCCACAATTCCAAATCGCAATGTCTGCAACAATTGGGGTCGCAGCGTATGAATAAACTCGATAATATCGGCTAAAAGATAGCCATGATGGGCACCTATTTCACAGATCAGTGAATCAGAACGTAAAAATCCCTCCTCAATCCGTGCAATGATATGTTTAGCAATCGTTCCACCAAAAAATTTCGACGTGCTGACCGCCGTATAAAAATCCCCTTTTTTACCAATGGGGCGATACGAGGCATAATACCCATCTTCCCCATACAACCATTCATTCATATACTCACTAAAACGCACGTACTGCCTTAGAAAGTTGACATCGCTTTTTCAAGGCGGACAAACCCTTCATCAATCTCTCCTTTGGTAATCGTAAGCGGCGGGAGGAAACGGAGGGTATTGCGTCCCGCTTTGAGGACGATGACTCCGGCTTCACGCGCGGCATTGATAATTTTGCCCAAAGTCTCTCCATCGACAACACGCAACCCACGCATCATTCCAAGCCCGACGTGTTCTAAAAACACGGCCGGATGCGATGCGGCGAATGCAGCCAAAGCCGTTTCAAAATAGAGTAGATGTTCATCCAGTTCGCCATTTTCTTTAATCTCTTCGAGGATATCGAGTACTTCGTTAGCCGCAGCTGTCGAGAGGTAATTTCCGCCAAACGTTGAGCCGTGATCGCCGGGTGCAAAAATATCTTTTTTGCTTGTCATAACCACACCGATAGGGACACCGCCACCAAGCCCTTTGGCCAAGGTAATCACATCGGGTTCGATGCCGTAAAGGTTAGAAGCCAAAAACTCCCCCGTACGGTAGATCCCCGTTTGTACTTCATCTACCATCAGTAAAACATCGCGTGACTTGAGCAATGAGGCCAACGCTTGCACTTTTGCACGATCCTGAGGCTGAACGCCCCCCTCCCCTTGCACCAGTTCGATCATTACCGCTACCGTGTGATCATCAATCAACGATTCGATCTCATCAATATTTTTGGCATACACAAAACCATCCGGAAACGGTCCGAAATAGTTATGCATCGATTCTTGTCCCGTCGCTTTGAGTGCGGTGATAGTGCGGCCGTGGAACGAGTGATCCAATGTAATGATTTTATACCGTTTCGGATGGCCTAAAACCTCTCCATATTTGCGGGCAATCTTAATCGCCCCTTCATTGGCTTCGGCACCGCTGTTACCGAAAAAACATTTCATATCGTATCCGCTCAACTCTACAATACGGCGGGCACACTCTGCCTGAGGCTCGATATAATAGAGATTAGAAACATGAATCACTTTGTTCACCTGATCACAGATTGCTTTGCTGAGACGCTCATTGGCATGTCCTACGCTGCATACAGCGATTCCCGCAGCAAAATCAATATATTCTTTCCCCTCGCTATCCACCAAAACAGCGTTTTTCCCTGCCGTAAAACTGACATTTTGGCGTCCATAGGTAGGTAATACGTAATTGTCAAAATTTTTAGTCATTTTTTTGTCACCTTTATTTTATATTCTTGATACACAGCACTCTCCCCCTCATAACTGAGATGAGAAGGGGTTAACACATTAACATCGCAGGTCCCGGAATAGATCAGAAGGCAATCGTGTCTTAAGCGCTCATCATGGTGTACTGCCATCTCGACCGTTCCTACCGGGGAGGAGAGTCGAACGATCTCTCCATCCTCAAACCCTGATCGAGGATGGAGATAAACACCTTCGGCTCTTTTAAACTGCGAATTAAGCCCTTTGGCGTATTTGGGTGTGATAAGATAAAACCCTTCATCTTCATCAATATCCAAATCGATCTCTTCTATAAATTCGAATTGACTATTTTCAAATCCCTCTTTATAAGGAATTGCAAAACTCTCCTGACGATATCCGACCCCGTTATGATACTCGATTTGAGTACGAAAATAATTTAAATAGTATTCTTCACACTCTAAACTTACTCCGAATGTTTCGCACAAGAGACTTGTCAGTTGATATTCGCTGATGCCAATCTCACTCTGTGTTAATCGCGGCATCTCCTGGAAAGTATAATCGCCATACGAACTGCGAAAGTCATTTTTTTCCAAAAATGTTTTCGCCGGGATCACCAGATCCGCCGCACGGGAAGTTTCGTTCTCATAAAGGCCGAAATAAACCGTAAATCCGGCATTTTCGAACGACGTTTTTACCCTCATCGTATCGGGCATTTGTGAGAGTGGATTGCCACCCTGTACAAAAACACAATGATACTTCGAAAAATCAACGCTCGCTTTGCTGACCCTGTGGGCAATGGATGTAAACGGCAGCTCAATCTTGCTGAGTGAATCTCCCAGATAACTCACTCCGCATCCTGATTTGCCAAAAAGCCCCATAACGGCTCCGAATCCGTCAATGCTCCGCAGCACATCCGCGCCATTACGGTATTTTTGGACACCCGCACCAACCAAAATGACCGTCTTTTTCCCCCGAACACATTCCAGCATGGCCCCGATTTGTCCCAGCGAGACATCAATAGCCTCAAGCGTGGCTTTAATCCTCACCGTCTGGGTCAATTCATAAAAATCGTTATACTCACGTGCATGCGCTTCTAGGAATTTCGTATCGTGTATCCCCTCGATAATCGCAAAACGGCTCAGGAGTAAGGCCAGATGCAAATCGCAATGGGGCTTAATTTGAATGTGCAAATCAGCTTTTTCCGCCATCGGTGTTTTTAAAGGATCGATCACGATGATGGTTTTACCCTCTAAAAACGGCAACAGATGCGAATGGGTCGTATGGGGGTTACGTCCCCAAAATACGACAACCTCACTCTCGGCAATCATTTGCGGTGATAAAATTTTGTTTGTACCGCGCCCTAATAAAATGCCCGCTTCTCCCGCCCCGTCGCACAACGATCCGGAGGTTCCGATCCCTTTGATCGAGGCAAAAAAATGTTCGCAGGAGCGCTGCATCACTCCTACATTTCCGCTTCCGCGATAATAGAGTACCTCATGGGGTTTGGAGCCTTTCAACGCAGTGATGAGAATTTCTATCGCTTTTTCCATAGAAATCGCTTCGCCTCGCAGTCTTGGAGAACGTAATCGTTCATAATCGCTAAAATGGTTTAGATTTGGACATAAATAGCCTTGCGTTACAGGATGGCTTTTGTCCCCTTTGAGCTTTCCATTCTCGTCCACCACAATACGACACGCATCATAGCAATCAAGTGGACAGGCAGTCATTTTGTTCATTTTTATTACTTTGTTTTTTTACTTTAGAGATGAATACGAGAAATTTTAAACGTCTTTATCGCATTTTACACTTCACACCCTTTAGTTTTTAGTAAATAAATCTTCCGAATTGGATATGATAAATAAATATAAAACAATTGAGGTCACTATGTCTCTTCTCGAACACGTTGACGCTGCAACGAATTTAGCTAAAAACAATGAAGTACAGCTTTTAGTCTTCAAAATCGATGCCGCGGAGTCATCACCCTACTACGCCATTAATGTATTCAAAACACGAGAAGTCGTTGAAGCCAAACGGCACTATCTCACCCAGATTCCCGGAGCACATCCTCTATTGGAAGGGACAATCGTTTTACGTGAAATGCAAATCCCTATCCTTAATCTCCCAAAATGGCTCGGTGTGGAACTCGAAGATGCAAATAAAAAAGCATCCAACCTCCTGATTTGTGACTTTAACGGAATCATTATCGGGATACGAATTATGTACGCGTACCGTGTTATCAAAAAGAATTGGAACGAAATGCATGCTCCGGACAGTTACCGATTAGGGGATGATGGTCTGGTAATCAACGACACCCGCCTCGATGACGGGAGTTTGTGTTTGGTACTCGATTATGAAAAGCTTCTAGCCGAGGTAATCCCACAGGCGATGGTCAATGTTGATATTGCCGCGAATTCACTGGCTAACATTGCAATTCCCGCGAAACTCAAAAACGGGATTGTCCTAATTGCGGAAGACTCAAAAACCGCACAGCGCCACCTGACCCATATTTTCGAGCACGCCCATATCGGTTATCAAATTTTCAATAATGGCAAAGATATGATTGACTTCATTGCCAGACACCCCAATCCCGCTTCGATCCCCGCCATTATCACCGATATAGAGATGCCGGAAATGTCCGGATTTACCGTTATTCAACGTCTCAAAAGCAATCCCGAAACCAAATCTATCCCTATTATTGTCAACAGTTCGATGACCGGAGATAATAATAAACGCGAAGCAGCAAGTTTAGGAGCGGACGGATTTATCGACAAAACCAAGAGTGAAAATATTTTACCGCTTATTGTAGAAAAAATGAATGAAGTGGAAATGAGGCTTCTCCCCCGGTAAAGGGAGAAGAAAGAAGAAACTTATTCGACGACTGCCAATACTTGGCCGGCTTCGATTTTATCATTTACGTTTACATTGATTGAGGTTACTTTTCCGGCGCGGGGAGCGACTACGTCGATTTCCATTTTCATCGCTTCAAGAATCATGATTTTATCACCTGCATTGACACTGTCACCTACTGCTGCAACCAATTTGAATACAGAACCCGGAAGTTCCGCACAAATAGCGTTTGCATTAACCGTTGGAGCCGCTACTGCAACCGGAGCTGCTACGGGTGCTGCAACTGGAGCTGCTGCTGCCGGAGCCGCTTGAACTACGGTTGCATTTCCGCCCACGATTTGTACGTTATACGATTGTCCATCGACGATTACTGTGTAAGTTCCATTTGCCATAAGAAGATTCTCCTGTTGTGATTGATTTAGTTGTGTTGATTCTACTGTTTTTGGACTGTTTTTTCGGACGTTTACGGTTGCTTCCCCTTTGAGGAACGCAATCCCTTTGACATCGCATGAAGCGGCGATGAAAATATTTTCATCCGTTGCTTCAATCCCTTCATCGCTCAATTTTTGAGTCCAATAGGCGATTGATTTTGTTTCGTCACGATCGGCAATGTCGATTGCATTATCCGTTGTAGGATCCAGTTTGAGCTGTTCCGCAGCAATACGAACCACCTCTGCATCCGGTGCCGTAGGTGTTTTACCAAAATAGCCCAGGACCATTTTTCCATAACCCGGAGCAATTTTTTTCCATGGCCCCATAAGAGCATTGTTAAGCGCTTGCTGGAAGTAAAACTGAGAAACCGGGGTTACAGAGGTACCGTATCCCCCTTTTTCTACCACTTCGCGCATCGCACGGATTACTTCGGGATAGCGGTCCAACATATTGTTGTCGCGCATCATCTGTGTATTTGCCGTCAACGCTCCCCCCGGCATCGGAGAGAACGGGATGAGAGGTGAAACCTGTGTTGCTTCCGGCGGCATGAAATAATCTTTCAAACAATCACCCAATACATCTTCGTATTTGAGGATTTTTTCGAGCTCAAGTCCGCCGAGATCGAAATTTTTACCCTTGACCGCATGAAGCATCGTCAAGATATCCGGTTGGGATGTACCACCGCTCACCGGAGCCGCCGCCATATCGATACCGTCTACTCCGGCATCGAGTGCTGCGAGATAACATGCGACACTCACCCCTGCCGTCTCATGTGTATGAAGACGAAGATGAGTCCCTTCCGGGACCAATTTACGTGCCATTTTAAGCGTCTCATACACTTTTTGCGGGCTTGAGGTTCCACTCGCGTCTTTAAAACAAATTGAATGATACGGAATACCGGAATCTAAAATTTCACGAAGTGTCTTTTCATAAAAAGCGACATCATGCGCACCGACACATCCCGGAGGAAGATCCATCATCGTAACAACGACTTCGTGTTTGAGCCCATGATAAGCAATACGCTCACCCGAGTATTTAAGATTTTCGACATCATTAAGAGCATCAAAATTACGGATCGTTGTCGTTCCGTGTTTTTTAAACATTTTGGCATGCAAATCGACCATCTCACGACTGCCGGTATCGAGCATTACCGTATTCACCCCGCGTGCAAGGGTTTGAAGATTCGCATCCGGCCCTACGATAGCGCGAAAGCGGTCCATCATATCAAACGCATTTTCATTTAGATAGAAAAAAAGGCTTTGGAAACGGGCACCGCCTCCAAATTCGAAATGTCGGATTCCCGCCTCTTTGGCTGCCTCGAGGGCAGGGAAGAAATCTTCCATCAACACCCGTCCGCCGAATACGGACTGAAATCCGTCGCGGAACGTAGTGTCCATCACATCGATGTATTTTTTTGCCATTTACGTAATCCCTACTTCTTTAGATTATTATGGTGGTGAATCACGGCTGCCAGAGCCGCAATTCCTAATAAACCGCCATTCTGAGAATTTTCCATTTCATGATGATGGAGTGCGGCTGCAATCGCCGCTACTTTTGCTCTTACATCACTGTTTTCAAAATCATGGTGGTGTAATGCTGCTGCAATCGCCGCTACTTTGGCACCTTGTGCACGGTCACATGAAGATGCGACGGCAACCTCACCTGCAAAGTTTTGAGATTCCGGGGCATTCTTGGATTGAAATAGTGTAAAATATTTCATTACTTTATTCAGTAATTCCATTTGCTATCCCCTATTTAATTTGCACGCGTAATCTTTACACGATGCGTGATTCTAGTATAAAGTTCATTAAAATAGATTTACTGCACCCTGTTTCAATGAACCTTTTAGTTTCTTTCGTTACAATCCGCCTCATTATTTTATACACAGAGGTGTCTTATGGATCTAAGCAAAATCGGCTACGGAGAAAACCCGGATAAAGTTAAAGCAATTATTGAGATTGCCTGCGGATCAAACATCAAATATGAAGTTGAAAAAGAGAGCGGTGCTTTGGTACTTGATCGTGTCATGCACTCGGCAATGTACTATCCGGCAAACTACGGTTTTGTGAACAAAACCCTTTCCCAAGACGGCGATCCGGCTGATATCTTGATCCTTACCGAGTATCCTATGGTTGAAGGATGTGTAACCAACTGCCGCCTCGTCGGTGTATTAATTATGGAAGACGAAAGCGGTATTGATGAAAAATTGCTTGCCGTTCCAACGTCTAAAATCGATCCTACCTTCGAAGAAATCCAAGACCTCGGTGATATCCCGAAACACACGCTGGCCAAAATCAAGAACTTTTTTGAAACCTATAAAATGCTTGAACCGGGCAAATGGGTAAAAGTAAAAGGGTTTGAAGACAAAGCATCCGCAACTAAAATCCTAGAAGATGCTATCAAAAATTACAAAGAGTAAGCAAACATGATCGATTTCGGCTCACCAGATTTTTTTGCGTATGCAATTTTCGGACTGATTTTAAATTTTGTCTTTTCGATAGCATTTGGATTGTATCTCAGCAACAATATCGGAGTCGAAGAGATGATGCTCTCCAAAGGAGATCGCGAGCAGCCGTGGTGGCTCGCCCTCTCTCTCGCTGTCCCTTACGCTAAAATGGTTATTACCCTCTATCGGGTTGCTATCTTACAACTCTATTTTCTCGATCAAGGCAAATCCCACAAAGAATACTGGATCTATCTTACATCACGTGATGAACATTAAGTTTATTTCTCTTCTTTAATACAAAATTTTCGTATCAGCGTATCATGCAATCCGCTCTTTAGCGATTCTGCCCCTTTTTGTGCCCGTTGCAATCGTCCATTCCACTCCTGATTGTTAAATACCGGATCAATCACTGCCAATCCCTGACGCAGCAACATCTCACTGTAGCTTTCCGCTCCATTCCCATAAAGGATGCACCCCTCTTTAATCATCTCATAATGATACGAGTGCTGCAGATATAAATGTTCACGGGCGAACTGCTTGTCATGGGGATGAACTTTATAAAAATGTTCAATTTCCGATCGGCATTCCTGCGGACTTGCACTGTTACGTATCATCTTTTCCAATGTTACCACCCCAAAAGGCTCACACGGGATAAGGATGTTACGATGAAGCAAATTCTGCTTGGCATTACTTTCGATTTCACTCAGCAACCCGACCGTAATTTCTCCATACACGGGAGTCATACAAATCAATGCGCTCACTAATCGGACAAAAAATGTTTCATTTTTACTCATGAGCATTTTTTTTAACCTTTTTTTTAATGTTTTTAGAAAACTTTTTACATTGAAACTTAAACTAACATGCATATTTATAACATTTTAACACATATTAAACCCATATAGTCTTCCAAACTTAATCTCTACTTTCCCGCTGGTTGGTAGCATACTCCCCTTTTCTATTACTTTTTCTTAACTGATTCATTTAGAAAGGCCACACCATTGTTATATCTCTCCCAGTACCCTAAAATTTCACATTCCATATTCGAGGTGTAAATTTGAGATTTCTTTCCCTGATATTACTGCTTACTTTATCCCTTTTGGGTGATGCAATGACCCCTAAACAACTCCATGTGTTACAAACCGTACGCGATGTCGCGAAATCCATCCCCGACAAAAACGGTAAGACGTATGAGAATACAGTTAGTGCGATTTGTTTAACGGAAAGCAGTGCGGGGAAAAATATTATCGGTGATTTTCGGCATAAAAAATCATTTACCAAAGCTTCCCTCGGTGCCATGCAGATTCAAGTTGCTACGGCACGGCATGTCTCTCAAAATGTTAAAAAACTCCGCTGGATTAATACCCTCAGTGATGTACAGTTGGCAGGACGACTTTTGGGAGATATCAAACTTTCCGCACAAGTTGCCACATATTATCTTGTCTTGCTGCAAAATCAGCGACTGGATCATTTTTATGCTATCAGCGGATACAACGGCGGATTTACGAATCGTCCCTATTACAATCGTGTCATGAAAAACATGGATCTTGTTAACCATCTTGTCTCTTCCGGTAAGCTGTCATAATTTTTAAGTTATAATACTTCAACTATAAAAGGGGAAGATACGTATGGATGATGATAAGCTCAAAGTTATGCTCGCGATTTTAAGCGGTATTATTTTTAGCCTTGTATTTATCCTCCTCGCATTTATTCTCCCCCTTCATCCCTCTAAAGCTCCTGCGAAAACCATGGACAGCGAACTTCAAAAACTCTCGAAAGAGTATAGAGAGAACAAATTCGTTCCCCCTCCGAAACCGTAACCGATACGCTTTCAAACCGACAAAATTTCTCTATGAAAACAATCACACATGTCTTATAATGTGTTTTCCTAAAATGAGGAGTAAAAGATGAGAATTGCCGTATCTGCATGCTTGTTGGGTGAAAAAATTCGATATGACGGAGGGCATAAACAGGAACGCTTCATCACCGAAGAGCTAGGTCAATTTGCGGAGTTTATCCCTTTTTGCCCCGAGCATTTGGCTTTTGGAACACCTCGCCCCTCGGTACGCTTGCTGCACCATGAGAATAGAGTGCAGGTTCAATCGAACAAAGACGGCATCGATCTCACCGAACCTCTGATTCAAAGCAGCCGTAATGAGCTCTCAAAAATTTCTCAAGAGCCTCTGTGCGGTATTGTTTTTAAATCCAAATCTCCAAGCTGCGGCATGAAAAGTGCCAAAATATATCTCGATAACGGATTTTGCGAAGGGAAAGAAGACGGTATTTTTGTATCGATGTGCCGTGAGCATTATCCACTCTTGCCAATGGAAGAAGAGGGACGCCTCCAGGATGCCTGGTTGAGAGAAAATTTCATTATGCAAGTATTTGCCTATGATGCTTATGAGCGGTTCAAAGCCTCCGATCCCCTCATCAGTGATTTGGTCCGTTTCCATACTGTCCATAAATTTATGCTCCAAGCCAAAAATGAAAAAATTTACCGAGAACTCGGCAATATTGTCTCCAATCGTGATGATATCTCCCTTGAAACACGGCTGGCAAACTACGAGCTTGGATTTAAAAGAGCGATTTCCGCTAAAAGTTCAATCCAACGGACACGCAATGTTTTGGAACACATGGCCGGATTTTTTAAAAATGAGTTGAGCAAAAGTGAAAAAGAGATTCTGCATGAGCATATCCATGACTATGCCGATAAGATTATCCCCCTAATCGTCCCCCTCTCAACGATAGCCCTTTACGCCCAAAAATATGATGTCCGTTACCTGCTCGAACAAACATTTCTCAACCCCTATCCTAAAACACTCGCACTGCGTTCTCATATCGATGCGGGAAAATAACGGTGCGACGTATTTTATGGTTTCGCCGTGACCTGCGCTGCGACGACAACCCTCTCCTCTCTTTGGAAGGAGAGGTTCTCCCGATTTTTATCTTTGATCCGAATATTCTCTCCCTCTTTCATCATGATGATCGGCGGGTTAGTTTCATCTATAATGCCCTCATCCATCTCAAAGACGCCTTACGGAATCGGGGGCTTGAGTTAGCCGTCTTCTATGGAAAACCGACGGAGGTTTTTCACTGGCTTCTCTCTAAAGGCTCTTATGATGCTGTATGTGCATCAGGAGACTATGATCCCTACGCAATCCGGCGCGACCGTGATGTATCACATCTGCTGCCGTTTACCTATCTGCACGACACCTATATCTTCCGCCCCGATGAAGTGCTTAAAAAAGACGGAACACCCTATCAGGTGTTTACCCCTTTTTACAACCGGGTAAAATCTCTCTTTCATCCACAACACCTGCATCAGTATGAACCCGCCAATCAACAGCTTATCGAATTTGATTATGAGTACTTACATACCCTACAATCTACGGAACATGCTGAAGTACCTCTCACTCTCGAATCGATCGGTTTTGAATTCCAACCGCTTACCCCTCATCAACAACTCTCACCCGAAGAAAAGCTTGAACATTTCGCCGCTAAAATCGAAAATTATCCCAAAAATCGTGACGCTATAGCATTGGATGGGAGCTCTGGACTCAGCACCGATTTGAGATTTGGAACCCTATCCATTCGCAGTGCATTACGATGGCTCGTGGCTCAGAAAAAACGGGGGGTTGATACCGAGCCCTTTTTTCGCCAGCTGATATTTCGGGAATTTTATGCCATGCTCTTGTACCATTTTCCCTACCTTAACGAACGCAATTTTCGCTATCCCTTTAAAGGGGTGCCCAACAAAACCTATTTTGAAGCGTTCTGCACGGCACAAACAGGAGTACCTATCGTCGATGCAGGTCTACGAGAACTGCTGATAAGCGGAGAGATGCACAACCGCGTACGGATGATTGCCGCATCCTTTTTTACGAAAAATCTCCTCTTGCCGTGGCAATGGGGAGAAGCGTTCTTTGCCGAACATCTGAATGATTACGATGCTGCAAGCAATATCCTCTCATGGCAATGGAGCGCGGGAACGGGGGTCGATCCTCAGCCCTATTTTCGTATTTTCAACCCTTATACGCAAACCTCTAAATATGATCCAGACGGGATTTATATCCATAAATGGCTTCCGCAACTCACCCATGTTTCACCCAAAATACTCTGCGATGAAGAGGCTTTGGCCCATTTGCATTTAAACGATTATCCTCCTCCTATCGTCAATCACAAAATTAGTTCCAAGGAAGCCTTAGCCTATTTTACAAACCATTCAAAATAAATACTAAATGTGGTATCATGTTTATAGGTTCTCTTCTTCACACTTTTATCGGAGGTTCAAATGGATAAGCATGATTCATTATTGCCACCTTCACTTCTCCTAAACGATGATCATTTACAAGAGTTTCGGCGACTCAAATTTGCCATCAGTTCTTCGGAAGACGGAATATGGGAATACAATATCCAGACCAATACGACCTATGTCTCTAAACGGTGGCTGGAGATCATAGGATACGATGAAAGTGAATACAAAAGTTCGATTGAAGCATGGAAGTCGCTGCTCCACCCGGATGATGCCCAGCAAGCCATAGGCGTTCTCTACAGCTCAATCGCCAATAAAGTCGAAAGCGCACACGTCCGCTACCGTATCCGCCATAAACTGGGGCATTGGCTTTGGATACATGACCGCGCAAAAATTCTCTTCGATAATGCCGGTGAGCCCTTGATCGTTGCCGGCTTCCGTACCGATATCACAGAGCAAGTTGAACTCGAAAACCATAACCGAGAACTCGCGGCAATCGTCCAAAACGCCACAACAGAGGTGTATATTGCGAATGTCAATACTCTAGAATACCTCTACGCCAATGACGGGGCACTCAAAGCATTGGGATATACCCTTGAAGAGCTTCAAAAGCTGTCTATTTTTGATGTTAACCCCGATATCACGGCCGATCAAGTCGAAATATTTCGACAATATCTCTCCACTATCAGCCCTGTACTAACGAACATTTCCCACCACAAACGTAAAAACGGTACCCTTTATCCTGTACAGGCAAGTGTCCACAAGCTCACCTACAAAAGTATTCCTGCCGTCGTTATTTTCGATACGGATATTACCGAGCTTACATTGACCCAGGAACAGCTGCTCCATTTAGCAACGCATGATGCACTGACAGGGCTACCTAACAGGGTACTGTTGCTTGACCGGCTTCAAATGGCGATCAAAAAAAATGAACGTAAAAATGATACCATTGCCTTATTGCTTATCGATCTAGACCATTTTAAACAGATCAACGATTCACTGGGCCATCCGATAGGCGATAAATTCCTTATTCAAGCCGCTCTGCGTCTTCAATCTCTCCTCCGCGAAGGTGATACGATAGCCCGGATGGGAGGAGATGAATTTAACATTTTGATCGATGATCTGAGTCATGCCCAACCCCTTATCGATATTGCTGAAAAATTAATCCATGCATTTCAAGAGCCTTTTTCGATTGAAGGGCAATTATTGTATACCACGCTGAGCATCGGAATCGCCTTATCCCCGGATGACGGTACGACGACCGAAAGCCTCCTCAAAAATGCCGATACCGCTATGTACCGTGCCAAAAAAGAAGGGAGAAATACCTACCGATTTTATGCACATGAAATGGGGGAAAAAGCTTACGAGCGGGTAGTCATGGAAAACGCTTTGCACGTTGCGCTCAAAGAGAATCAATTTACCGTCTTTTATCAACCGCAGGTCGATCTGCACACCCATCAATGGGTGGGGATGGAGGCACTGGTACGATGGCATCACCCTACATTGGGAATCGTCTCTCCGGCAACCTTTATCCCCTTATGCGAAGAGACGGGACTCATTCAAGAAATCGATTTTTTCGTTTTAGAAAGCGTAATCAAACAACATGTTGATTGGAAAGCAGAAGGGATAATCGGACCGAAAACCGCCGTCAACTTCTCCGCAAAAACACTTTCCAACCGTCATGTTGCCAAAGAGGTTGCCACGATTTTACATTTTCACGGTTGTAACTCCGCATGCATTGCCATTGAAGTGACCGAGTCACAGATCATGCGTAATCCGGAAGAGGCGATCGAGATTTTAGGGGAGTTTAAAGCATTAGGGCTGGAGATATCCGTCGATGACTTTGGAACGGGATACTCTTCCCTCTCCTATCTCAAACGGCTTCCTATCGACAAACTGAAAATTGATCAAAGTTTCATACGCGATATTCCTACCGATGAAGACGATATGGCCATTACCAAAACGATCATCGGATTGGCCAATAATTTAAAACTCAATGTAATTGCCGAAGGGGTCGAAACATCCGAACAAGAAAGTTTTTTACTCGAAAACGGGTGTCAACTGGGACAAGGATACCTCTTTGCCAAGCCGCTTGATGTCAAAACTACGACAGACTACTTATATTCGAATTTCAAAGAACGTTGACCTATTAAGCATCCAGTCCACTCTGTACCCGATTTCGTCCGCTCTTTTTGGCCTCATACAATGCTTTATCAACCCGGCCGATATTTTCATGCACGCTTTGGTTTCGGAGTAATTTTCCGACACCGATGCTGATAGTAATCGGATGATCCAATCCGAATGCGTAGCTTTCCACCGCACTGCGAAGATTTTCCGCTGCAACAGAGGCTTCTTCAGCCGTTGTATGGGGGAGAATCACAATAAACTCTTCGCCGCCCCATCGTCCGATTACATCGGTTTGACGGAGGGATTTTTTGAAAATTTCTGCCAACACCTGTAATATACGGTCTCCGCTCTGATGGCCGTACGTATCATTAATCATTTTAAAATAATCGACATCCATCATTACAATTGCACAGCGATAGGTTTTGTAACGGTCTACTTTTCGCTGTTCTTCTTGAAGCTTTTCATCGGTTTTTTGGCGGTTGTATAATCCGGTGAGCTTGTCCGTTACAGAAAGTTCAAGGAGCTTGGCGTTGTAGCGCCGAAGAATAAAATAGCGCCATGTGAATGCCAATACTCCCAGTATGATGAATCCGATGATTTTCCAAGCCATTTTCTGATCTACCCATGCTACCTGTTCAATGGTTGATGCCCAGCGGTTGTAAATCACCTGCATCGTCTTCTCATCCATATCTTGTACCAGTTTTTCGAAAATAGTATGGAGGGTCGGTTCATCATTACGTGTCGCTACATGCAGTTCATCCTTTTCTTCCAGACGCAATGAAACTTTTAAACTTCCCGTATATTCTCTTTGGATATAGGAGGTGGTCACTACCAGATTGTCAATATAGCCATAAAGCTGGCCGTTTTCAACTTTTTTTAATCCGTCATTGATCGATTCAACTTCAACAATCAAAAGTCCAGGATAAAGTTTTTTTAATCGGTTAACAATCTCATACCCTTTTACAACTCCGATTTTTTTCCCTTTTAGAAGCTCAATACTTTCAATAAAAGGTTTCTCCATCGTTGTCACCATAACATACGGAAGAGCCAAATAAGTCGAAGTAAAATCCAAATAGTGTTCACGCTCCGGCGTTTTTGCCGCCAATGACAAAATATCACATCGGTGATTTTGTACATTGAGCAGTGATTCATTCCAGGTACTTGTTTGAACCAGTTCGACAGGGATGCCGAGTTTGGATTCGAAGTTTTTCATAACATCCGAAGCGATACCGATGTGTTTCCCCTCTCGTATCGCTTCAAGCGGATACCATTCGGGGTCAACACACATCGTGATTTTTTTCTTTTGAAGGAGATAACTTTTTTCAGCCTGCGTCAGCTGAAAGCTGTTTTTCACACTGTCAACGATATCCTGAAATAAAAACTTTCCTAATTTTTGGTCTTTATAAATAATTCCGGCATACAAAAGCTGTTTATAAAGCCGTACTGTAAGTTCGCTGTTCGTTTCACCGATTCTGTATAAATCGGTCATCATCAATTTTTGAATCACTTTAGCTTCATAGGCGAGCGCTTCAGAAGATTTTTTTACTTTGTACTTTTTCTTTAGGATATCAATCATTTCTCCGGGATGATCCAAAGCGTATTTCCAACCTCGATTGGTTGCGTCAATAAACTTTTGTCCCCGCTGTGGATGTTCCATTGCCTCTTGTTGGGAGGTGAAGAGGTTTCCCGCATTCATCACAAACCCATATTCCATAGGATCGATAATTTTATAAGGAATGTTCAATCGATCGAGCTCATAAAGCTGATTGGAGCGATATGCACTCATTGCATCAACTTTATGACGGGTAAAAGGGTCGATGCTAAACGTATGATCAACTAGATGGCTGTTGGAATGAGTAATGCCGAAATGAGATAATAGAAGCGATAATGAACTGTGTTTGAACTCGTTTTTTGTCCCCATAAGGGTTTTACCGATTAAATCAGCAGGGGTTTCAATCCCTTTTTGGGTAATAAACACGAGAGGTGAATGCTGCAAATAGGTCGCCATTAAAACGATCGGCTTAATATGACCGTTTTCCACTACGATACTGCTGTTGTAGATGCCGTAGTTGCTCTTCCGGCTCAAAACATCTGAAACGACGTCGGAGCCTTCACGATACTCACGGAGTTCGACATCGAGACCCGCATCACGGTAATACCCTTTTTCTTTCGCAGCAATGTACCCGGCATACTCAAACTGATATTTCCAATCCAGCTGTACCGATACTTTTTCGAGATTACCGCCATTTAGAATAGCAACTGCACTAAGAATAATGAGTAAAACCCGGAATACCATTCCCACAACCAACTTTCTACAAGAACCTTCGTTTTATTGTACAACGCTAAAGATAAAAGTTATCCCTATTTTTAATGCCGTCGATCATTATCGCGTCGTTTAGGCTCATGCCGTCCGCTGTCACGTTTTTGCGCCGGTTTCCCGCCACGATCTCCGCCGTTGCGGTTACCGCCGCCTCCGCCCCCGCGGCCCCGTTGAATCGGTTCTGCTTTGATGGAGGGATCAGGCTCATACCCTTCAATAATTTGACGCTCAAGCTTTTTGTTGATCAGTTTTTCGATCCCTCTTAGATAATCGGCTTCGTCTACACAAACCAAGGATATCGCTTCACCTTCACATCCTGCACGCCCTGTTCTGCCGATCCGGTGAACGTAGTCCTCCGCAATGTTGGGGAGTTCGAAGTTCACCACATGCGGCAATGCATCGATATCGATACCGCGGGCCGCAATATCGGTTGCAACCAGGATCCTAACCGCTCCGCGCTTAAAATCATCAAGCGCTTTGGTACGTGCGGCTTGGCTTTTATTACCGTGGATCGCCGCAGCGGTGATACCGATCTTTTGGAGATACTCGGTGAGTTTGTTGGCTCCGTGTTTCGTACGTGTAAATACGAGAACCTGTTCCCATTTATTTTTTCCGATCATCTCTCCCAGGAGTGCACTTTTACGTTTGCAGTCTACCAAGACGACACTTTGCTTCACGAGTTCACTCGATGTGTTGCGGCGTGCCACTTCAACCTCGGCAGGATTGCGAAGCAGCGTATTTGCCAATGTTTTAATCTCATCCGAATAGGTTGCGGAAAACATGAGATTTTGTCGATGTTTCGGGAGAATGCTAATGACACGGCGGATATCACGGATAAATCCCATATCAAGCATACGGTCCGCTTCGTCGAGAACGAAAACATCGACGGCGCTCAGATCAACCGTCCCCTGCCCTACGTGGTCTAAAAGACGCCCCGGAGTGGCAATGAGGATATCAATTCCATTACGAAGCATCGTAATTTGAGGATTGATCCCCACACCGCCGAAAATAACGGCACTTTTGAGAGGGAGATATTTGCCGTAGAGTTTAACACTCTCTCCCACTTGTGCCGCGAGTTCGCGTGTCGGAGTGAGGATAAGAGCACGGATTTTACGATGCGGTTTGGAGGTTTTTTTCTCACTTAGTATTTGAAGCAACGGTAGGGTAAAACCGGCCGTTTTACCCGTGCCGGTCTGGGCTCCTGCGAGCATATCGCGCCCTTCTAAAATAAAAGGGATCGCTTGTGCCTGAACGGGTGTCGGCGTATTATAGCCTTGGTCTTGTATCGCTTTGAGCAGCGGGGCAACGAGGTTTAGATCGGTAAATGTCATAAAGGTGTTCCTTTGGGGATTCGGCCCAACCAAAGTCGCAACTCAGGACGGTTTTAGGCAAGGGGTAAAAATTAGGGTGGAAAGTGCAGTTCAACGCAAGTTCGTAAGCAGCGCCAACCGTAGGTGCTGTTAATAAGAGTATTCTAGCATATTCTGCCGCTGAAACTCCTATGGTGATTAACCGCCAAAATAGAACTACCAAAATTCTCTCTCAACCGGAAAAATAGCATCATTAAAATCAAGGAGTACCCATGCAAACCGAAAAAATGAATTTTCACTTTAGCTGGATTATCAGCTCTGTCTTATTTATTTGGGTCAGTTTAAACCTCATTTGGAATACCCCGCTATGAAAACGTCTTCGAAAAAAGCGATTCTCCTTCTTAACATGGGTGGGCCCAACCATCTTGGAGAGGTAAAAATATTTTTGACCAATATGTTCAATGACAAGCGGATCATCTCTGCCCCGCAACCGATCCGTGCGTTCATAGCGTGGCTTATCACATCACGCCGCGTCAGCGAGGCATCCCATAACTATGCCTTGCTTGGCGGGAAATCACCGATCGTCGATCATACCCGCCGCGTTGTTGAAATGCTCCAAAAAGAGGTGGATGCGGAGGTACACTACGTCATGCGCTATACGCCCCCTTTTACGGCTGACGTTTTAAATCGATTGAAAGACTATGATGAACTCTATGCCCTCCCCCTATATCCGCACTACTCCACAACTACCACCCTCTCCTCTTTCGATGCACTGTATAAAGAAGCTCATCGGCTGGGGATAACGGATAAAATTAAAACCATCGATTGTTATTATCGTGATGAGAACTATATCGCCTCCATCGTTGAACGTATCACCGAAGCTCTGGGCAACGACGATCCGCATGAATTTGAGCTGGTTTTCTCTGCTCACGGACTCCCCAAAAAGATCATCGACAAAGGGGACTTGTATCAGCGTCATATCCGTGCCAATGTTTATCATACCCGGCGTGCACTCAATGACGCTGGAGTTTATTTTCACAAAACTCACCTCGCCTACCAATCACGGCTTGGACCGATGGAGTGGATACGCCCTTACCTCGAAGACAAACTCGCATCCCTTCAAAAGAAAAAAGTGATCATCTATCCGATTTCGTTTACGATCGATAACTCCGAAACCGAATTTGAACTCGAGGTCGAATATCGCGAAAAAGCGGAAGGGATAGGGTTAAAGGAATATCGTGTCGCCAAAGCACCGAATGATCATCCCCTCTTCATCAAAACACTCGTCAATCTCTACCAAAGTATTAAAAATAACCAATAATAACTTCAGGTAACTTTTAAGGAGAAAAATTTATAATAGATAATTATTTGCGGTCAAAAGGAGATTTTATATGTCCATTTCACATCTCCCCTCTTTTATTTTCCTGAGCGCATGTGCAGCTACCGCTTTGTATTCACAAAATCAAAATCCCATCACATCGGGCTATCTTGAACTCCTCCCGATCGATGCGCTGGTAACAACCCTCAGCCTTGAAGAGCTGACACAAGTGGTTATTACCGATACCAAAACAGCACAATCACGGGACAAAGTGACCCAAAAACTAGAAATCATCGACCAAACCCAATTTGAGCAGCTCGGTGAAAACAACCGCAACCTTGCCGAACTGATGCAATACACTTCAGGACAGTTTGTCAATGTCCTCTCTCGAAACGATGCCAACTGGGGAAGTTATGCGGGGCTGGGACCCAAATACAACACCTACATGCTCGATGGACTCCCGATCGATTCGTTTACCGATGCGATGAGCCTCGATCCGTGGGCGTTCGAGCGGGTAGAGGTTCAGAAAGGGCCTGCGGCGATTTTATACTCCAACTATCTCACAATGGATTTCGCCGGAAACGAGTCACCGTTGGCCGGAACAACCAATTTTATCCTCAAAGATCGCATAGAAGGTCCTCTCACCCGCGCCGTGATCGGTGCGGGGAGTTACAACACTCAAAATGCCCGCCTCTACCATCAAAATCGGCACGGCAACCTGAGCTATTTTATCGGAGGGAATATCGAACGCTCCGACTATACTCAGTACGGTGGCGATAATACATGGCTCCAAACGACCGAAGACCCCGATTATAAAAAATCGAAAATCTATGGAAAAATCAGCTACAAACCGAGCAAAGATGATACTCTCTCTTTATTCATTCACCGTACTCAGCACACGGGAGACATCGGGCGTCCGAACCGCGATTATGACCACACCTACCAAACTCTGAATTTCAAATATTTGCACGATTTCAACGATGCTTTAAGCCTCCAGCTACAGGGGGGATGGCGCGATTACGACCGTAATTTTGATGAAGATTTTTATCCGGCATCATTGGATCTCAAAGAACAGGGGAGCGTTCAACAAACCATTATCCCACTCGATCTCACTCTAAGCTATCTTCACGGTAAAGAGAGTGTTTTAAGTATTGGAAGCGATGCGCAATGGACCGATTACAAAACAATAACCACACCGGCATCAACCGGAATCGAAGCCGTTCAAAACGATATGCAAGCACTTTCAAATAGCCTCTTTGTCCAAGAAAAATGGGTTGAGGGCGATTGGATTTTTCGTGGTGGAATCCGTTACAATCGGATCAAGCATGAGTATACCCTCTTAGGAGGTTCGGTTCCGAGCGTCAATGAAGCGACATGGTCCAAAATACTTTGGAATGTAGGGGTACGTTGGAACACTGCTAAAAATCTCTCTTATTATGCCAACAGCGGAACGAGTTTTATGACCCCAGCCGGTAAACAAGTGGGGGGGAGCAGCGGCCAGAGTGCCAATCCATCCCTCAAACCCGAAGTGGGGATGGGAAACGATATCGGAATCGAATGGGAACCGATCCGTGGGCTAAATCTGGGAGTCAGAGGATTTTACAATGTCATCGATGATGCTATTGTAGACAATGCAGGGAGCCCGACGCAATCGTTCAATGCCGGAACGACCATCGCTAAAGGGATCGAAATCGATTTGAAGCACCATCTCAATGAGTCAATGGAATACTTTACAAATTTTACCTACAATGATACAAAAGTCGAAGATTCAAAAGATGTGAAAAACGACGACACCGATATCCCCTTTGTCCCCCGCTACATGGCAAACATAGGAATCACCTCTTTTTTACCGTTTGACATTACCGCATCGGCATATTTGCAACGAGTAGGAAGCTACTACAGTACTACCGATAAAACATCGAGAGTTAAATACGGCAATTACCACACCCTTAATGCCAAACTCCAAAAAAATCTGATTCGAAACCGTGATTATTCGCTGAGTGCACTCTTGGAACTCAACAATCTCGGCGATGTTCACCATCCGCTTCCTTGGGATTTCGAAAATACCGGATTCAATGCCCACGGCAGTATTGCCCTATCATTCTAGGAATTTGAATGAAGCTTAAACTCTTATCCGTTCTCTTTTTAAGCTTTACCTTTGCATCTCCGTATGTATGGGGATCTGCAAGTGCGCTGGAGACAAAAATAAAAGCAGCCTATCTCTACAACTTTACTAAATTCGTCGATTGGCCTCAATCTTCAGGAAAAACAATCCGTATTTGTGTTTCCGGTGATTCTCAAATTACAAAAATGCTTGAAGATCTCGCTTCTAAACAAGGAGAAAAAAAAGAGTTTTCGATTCAGCCGATCACAAAATCCGAGGTCGAAACGTGCGATATCCTCTACATCTCCGGCAATGATCGTGAGGTGAAAAACATCCTCGAACTCGTCAAAGAGCACGATGTTCTCACCGTCAGCGACAATGACAGATTCTACGATCACGGAGGAATAGTCACCTTCTTCTCTGAAAACGGAAAAATTCGTTTTCAGATCAATTTAGAAGCTGCTCGAAAAACCAATCTAAAAATCAGTTCGAAACTCCTCGAACTCGCTAAAACAAGGTAGGCTATTATGAGTTTTTTTACTTTTAAATCGCTTCCGATCAAAAGCAAAATCATCTTTGTCGTTGTTATAACCTCTTTTAGCGTTCTTCTTTTGACATGGATTGCGTTTCTCGTACAAGACCGTACACGCAGCAAAGAGAGCATGCTCCAAAATCTCTCTTCTATGGCGTTGATGATTGCTGATCGTTCGACCGCAGCACTCATGTTCCAAGATGAGCAAGCCGCAACCGAAACCCTTTCATCTTTACGTATCAACCGCTCCGTCATAGCGGCAGGAATTTACAATGAAAAAGGTGAAATTTTTGCCCGTTATCAAAATAGTACGGAGCGTTCCGTCTCTCTCCCTAAAAAACTTTTCCAAAATGGAATTACGTTTGAAAATCGATTTATCCGTATTACAGAACCGATTATCATGGAGGGAAATGAGGTCGGAAAGGTTTTCATCCTTGCTGATACCCGTGAATTTGACCTGCAATGGAGCAATTTTCTCCTCCTTTCAGGTGTGATTTTGCTTCTTGCGGGAATCCTCGCCTATCTCCTTGCCGCACGATTACAAAGGCTTATCTCCGAACCAATCGATTCCCTCACCAAAACAGCACAAACTATCGCCCATAACAAAGATTTTACTCTCCGGGCAGAACACTTTAGTGATGATGAGATTGGCGAATTGGTCGAGGCCTTTAACTTTATGATTGAAACCATCGACATTCAAAACACCCAAATCATCAACAATAACGAATCCCTCCAAGAGCGGGATCTCAAACTCCAACAGGCGAATGAGCTGCTCGAAGAGAGGGTTGAAGCACGAACCCATGATTTGGAGCAGAGCAATGCGAAGCTTCAACATCTCGCCAATGAACTCAACAGTGCTAAACAAACCGCCGAAAATGCCAATCAGGCTAAAAGCCAATTTTTGGCCAACATGTCCCATGAAATCCGAACCCCGATCAATGCCATTATGGGGATGCATTATCTGCTGGAAAAAACCTCTCTCGACCCACAGCAAAAAAATTATATTGCCAAATCCCAAAGCGCCGCGACATCGTTGCTCGGGATTATCAACGATATCCTCGATTTTTCAAAAATAGAGGCGGGAAAACTCGATATCGAGACCATCAACTTTACCTTAGAGAAGGTACTCGAAGATTTCAGTAACGTCATCGGATACAAAGCTCAGGAAAAAGGGATCGAGTTTAAAATCGATCTAGCTGGCGACGTACCGCTCCATCTGATCGGTGATCCGCTCCGTCTCGGACAGATTCTCATGAATCTTGGAAATAATGCCGTCAAATTCACGAAAAACGGTTCTATCGATCTGCATATATCTCTCCTTAGCCATGATGAACACACGGCAATGGTACAGTTTTGTCTCCAAGACAGCGGTATCGGGATGTCTGAAGAGCAGCAGAAGAAACTCTTTAGCGAATTTTCCCAAGCAGACACCAGTATGACTCGTCGATATGGCGGTTCAGGGCTAGGTTTGGTGATCAGTAAAAAACTGTGTGAAATGATGAATGGTTCCATTTGGATCGAAAACAGCATCCCGGGGCTCGGAAGTACTTTTTGTTTCACAGCCCAAGTGGGAATCGCTACGGTAGAGATCAAAAAACTCGATGAGCGGATCCATGCTGCGGGAAAATCACTCAGTGAAGTACGCATATTGGTTGTCGATGATAATGCGTCTGCCCGTGATTATCTCTCTAAAACCGTCTTCTCTCTAGGGGCACAGTGTGACATGGTTACCAACGGAAGCGAAGCATTAGCCATCTTAGACAAATACCGTTACGATGTTGTTTTGATGGACTGGAAAATGCCCGATATGGACGGAATCGAAACAGCACATATCATCCGTACCCGTTTTGGAGAAAAAAATGCTCCAAAAATTATTATCGTCACCGCGTATGGACGTGAAGATGTCATCAAAAATGTACAAGAGGCGAATCTTGAGGGGCTGCTCATCAAACCGGTATCCCCATCAACATTACTCGATACTTTACTGCAAGTTTTAGGATTGCACCAACATCTTCACTCTGCACATAAAAATAAAATCTTTTCATTGGCTCCAATTCGAGGTGCGTCTATCCTCCTTGTGGAAGACAATGAGATCAACCGAGAATTTGCCGAAGAACTTTTACGCGGCGAGGGGTTGAATGTGGATGAAGCCCATGATGGATTTGAAGCCATCGAACAGGTTAAAGCTCATCGCTACGATGGTATTTTAATGGATATCCAAATGCCGAATCTCGATGGTATCGAAGCGACACGCCGTATCCGAAAACTGAGCCAAATCCTCGAAGATGATTATTATGCTTCCGTCCCGATTATCGCGCTGAGTGCGAATGCTTTGCACAGCGATATCGAACGCTCTCTTGCAGCAGGTATGAATGCGTATGTAGTGAAACCTATCGATCCGCAGTTACTGTTTTCTACCCTTTTATCATGGATACATATCGATAATCCGATCGTAACCGAAAAAGCGCCCACTATTCACGAAACGTTGATCGACTTTTCACCTCTTAGCGAAATTGACATCCCTAAAGTTATGAACCGACTGCTGGGCAATCAAACTCTATTCGTACGCTTGTTAAATATGTTTATTCAAACCTATTCTAATCACATACAAATTGTCTCAGAACTAATCCGTACTGATCAACTCAGCGAAGCCGAAAAACTTGTTCACACCCTCAAAGGGCTATGCGGCAATATCGGGGCCACACAGGTGTATCAACAGCTCCAGAGTATCGACAGTGTACTAAAAACATCTCAAACTCCTTCAACAGAATCTCTCCAGCAACTAGAGGAGTCCTTTAACACCCTCATCACTTCAGTTGATGGATTTTTAAAAGGGCTGCAAAATACCGCCGCACATCCGAATGAAAAAGAGAATCATAGTCGTGCACTCGTCTATCTGGAGACCATTTTAGAGCATGTGGAATCGGATATCGGGATTGTGTTTGATACTTTTGAAATGCTAAAAGCGCTCCCAAATCACGGTATCAATCCTGAAAGCCTCAGTGCGTTACAATATTCCATCGAGATGTTTGATACTCAAAAACAACAAGAGATATTAAAGCAATTAATACTAGAATCTAACCCTAATAGTATCGGAGAGTCTGATGGAAGCCACTAAAAGAGAAAAAATTTTAATTGTTGATGATGTTCCTGAAAATCTCATGATGCTAATGAATATTCTCAAAAATGAGTATACGGTTATTGCAGCGACCAATGGAGCCAAAGCAATCGAGCTCTGTTCAAGTGAGCCACGGCCTGATATTGTACTTCTCGACATCATGATGCCCGATATGGATGGGTATGAGGTGTGCCGTTATCTCCAAAGAGATATCCGTACACGCGACATTCCGATTATCTTTATAACCGCCAAAACGGAAGTGGACGATGAAGCAAAAGGGTTAGAACTCGGTGCAGTGGATTACATCGGCAAGCCTGTCAATCCTGCAATCGTCCGTGCCCGAGTCCGAAATCATCTGGAACTCAAACGTCATCGAAATCATCTCGAAGAACTCGTCACACAACGTACCTATCAGCTCAAAAAAGCTCAAGAATCGGTGATTGAAGCGATGGGGATGGTGGCAGAACACCGCGATCCTGAAACCGGTTCACACATCAGCCGTACCAAAGGGTATGTCAATCTCATCGCGGAAGAACTCTCCAAACACCCAAAATACGCCAAAATTCTTACCCCCCGTATTATCGAACTGGTCACCAATGCCGCACCGTTGCATGATTTGGGAAAAATCGCTATATCCGATTCGATTTTACTCAAAGAAGGACCCCTTACCCCTCAAGAGTGGGAAATTATGCAGACCCATCCTCTCATCGGTGAAGAGACGATCCATATGGCTGAGCTTAAATTCAAAGATAACGATACCCTGATAATTGCCAAAGATATTGCCGGATCGCATCACGAAAAATGGAACGGAACAGGATATCCTCGAAAACTAAAAGGTGAAGATATCCCTCTATGGGGACGTATCATGGCAGCGGCCGATGTCTATGATGCTATCATCAGCCGACGCTCCTACAAAGAACCGATGTCGCACAAAAATGCCCTTAACTATTTACAAGAGAAAAAGGGGACACAATTTGACCCCGATATTATCGATGCTTTTATGGCAGTAAAAGAGGGGATTTTAGAAACTGCCCTCAAATACGCTGAAAACAATGAGCAACGGATGATTCTTCTCAGCGAATAAAATATAAACCAATATTTTAACCCTACCAACCAAATTCTCTTTCGTCTGCAATAAGCAAATATTAAAACCATTAATTTATCCATACCAATAGTATTACAAAGCTCCTCATTAAAGGTAGTTTGTAGTATCAACCGCCATATTTTCTCTACGAAAATACCCTTTCTTTTTTTACAATAGCGTTAAAAAGAGAAGGTTTTTATGAAAGTCGTACTTACCATCGCCGGATCCGACAGCAGCGGCGGTGCCGGAATCCAAGCCGATTTGAAAACATTCGAAGCTTTTGGCGTATTCGGAACCAGCGCCATCACCGTTTTAACCGCTCAAAACACGACGGGAGTTCAAGCCATCATTCCCCTTCCCCTTGATTTTATTGCCCAACAAATACAAAGTGTATTAAGCGATTTTGATGTGGCTGCGATCAAGATCGGGATGCTCTATGATACTGAGATCATTCGGATGATTACCGACCTCATTGCCCCTCTGGATATCCCTATCGTCCTCGACCCCGTCTGCGTCTCCAAAGCGGGTGCTTCCCTGCTCCAAGATGACGCCCTAGAAGCCCTTTATGATCTCAGCAGAATCATCACTCTTACGACACCGAATTTGCACGAAGCCTATCGGCTCTTCGGGTATAAAAGCGGAGATACCGATTCACTCAAAACCTTGATTGATCACCCTGCCCCTGTTTTAGTCAAACATCATGTGATGGACAACATAACAGCTGATTTGCTTTACTTCACTCATCAAAAACAGGTGTTTACCTCAGACCTTATCGATTCCAGTTCCCAACACGGAACAGGATGTTCGTATTCCTCCGCCATTGCCGCCAATCTCGCTCTTGGGTATTCTCTTGAAGAGTCGATTCTACGTTCTAAACGTTTCATTACCGAAGCGATTCGTAATGCTCCCTCACTCGGTCACGGCAGAGGTCCCATTAACCATAAAGCGGGAGGTACCTCCCTATGAAAATAGTGTTGATGGATGATATTTTACGCGCTACAATAGAATGTTTTAATCCCGATTTTACCTCCAGTTATATTCAAGAACTCCCAATTCTGGAGTTTTTTAGAGAGATCGGTATCACTGATCTCGATACAAAAGCGTTTAAAACCGCATTTTTAGGATAGGAAATCTTAGTATGAAAATACACACTCTAGATTATTCATGCATTCTTGACACATCTGTGAATGATGTGTGTCAATTTCATACCGATACACGAAATTTGCCGCGTATCACCCCGCCGTGGATTAACGTCACAATCGAATCCATCGATGAGCCTTTCATCGAAAAAAGCCGTGTCTCTCTCATCATAAAACGCTTTGGGATACCCACACGCTGGGTTATGGAAATCGAAACATTGCAGTGTCCTTACATTATTACGGATAAAATGATTTCAGGTCCGTTTTCACTATTTCGACATCAGCGTGTTTTTACCCCTCTTTCAGATTCTCAAACACAAATGGATGAAAAGATTACCATCAAACTCCCATTTGGATGGCTAGGAAACATGTTTTTCCCGTTTGTCCAATCCGACATGGATAAGATGTTCGCCTACCGTCATCAAGCTACCCAAGATTATTTTCTCCGAAATTCTCAATACGTAGATGGTAAGGGAAACTAAATGTATTATCTATACGACAACAAACACCTCAAACCGATCCGAACTAATACTATAAAAGAGCTCTTATGAAAACTCTGCTCTTTTTACCTTTTATAGCCCTTTTGTTCTTGAACGGCTGCACCTCCGCACCCACCCTACCGCTTCCTACCGTCGCAAAAATCGATTTGGAACGTTACGCCGGTACATGGATTGAAATTGCCCGTTATGAAAACCGTTTTGAAACCGGATGTGCAGGCGCAACCGCCCAATACTCACTCGAAAAAGATCATGTTCGTGTCATCAACAGCTGTTACGATCAGCATGGAGTAAAAAGTGCCCAGGCATCCGGACGAGCCTACGCCGTAGAAGAGAGCAACAACAGCAAACTCAGAGTTAGTTTTTTTCGCTCTTTTTATGGTGACTACTGGGTCGTGATGCTGGGGGATCAGTACCGATACAGCGTCGTCGGTGATCCGAATCGACAATACCTCTGGATACTCTCACGCACCAAAGAACTCACCGAAGAGGATAAAAATACCATTATTGCCTATCTTCCCCCTATCGGCTATGACCCGAGCCAACTCTATTGGACAGCTGTCAGACCATAACCTTAGACTTTCAACTGCCATATACACCCTACCAATATCATTCGTGTGAGAATAAAATAACCCAATCAAAAAGCTATTCGAGAAGGAGTTCTATGAGTTGTATCAAATGCCAATCACTTCCTCTTATTTCGAAAAAAGGGGGCGATGTCATTATTACGTGTGATGTTCCTGAAATGTGCACCAAAATCGCTCGTATTTTAGAAAGTGCACAGATCAATTTTTCTCGTGAAGACTCCCAGACTCTCATTGCCCGTATCAATTGTTTCGAATCGTTTCTCCATCAGCTGTGTCAAGCACACCCTTTTATTAAAATGGAGCGCGAAGCGATACGTATACTCTTTTTAGAACATACCCAGATGCTCACCCCGACTATTCTAAAAGAGATGCGTACGCTTCAAAAATACAAAGACCTCATGGGGGCTAACGAGCTTTCAACCCTCATCACCAAAGGGGCCCTTACAACCCATTTCCAACCGATTGTTGATCTTGCTTCCAATTCCATATACGGCTACGAGTCGCTCGCACGCGGTGTCAGTGATGAGGGGAGCCTCATATACCCAGATAGATTGTTTAAGTGGGCACGTGAAGGTGATATGCTTTTTTATCTTGACCGTGCGTGCAGGGAGTCTTCGCTTAAAACCGCTGCGGTTAAAAATATCAAAAACAAAGTGTTTATCAACTTCATCCCTACCGCCATTTATGATCCAGAACACTGCCTTCAATCAACCGTAAAATGGGCAAATCAGCTCGAATTTGATCCTAAAAATATCATTTTTGAGGTGATCGAAAGTGATCATGTAGAGGATTTAGACCATCTCAAACGGATTTTGGATTTTTACAAATCACAAGGCTTTATGGTAGCGCTTGATGATGTCGGAAGCGGCTACTCCACCCTCAATATGATTGCAAAACTCCTTCCCAATATCGTAAAAATCGACCGTGCGATCATTGATCATATCGATAGCAATACTATGAACCAGTCCATCTTTCGCGCCATTACTCAGATTGCCCATGAAAACAACATCATTGTCCTTGCTGAGGGGGTAGAACGTGCCGAAGAGATTGCATTTTGCCGTGCAAACGGAGCCGATTTGGCGCAAGGATACTACTTTGGTCAACCAAATCCCGAACCGATACGTAAACTCAACTGAAGAGCTGAACCGTATTTTGTTTAAAATTTCATAACATAAAAATGGAGGATGATTTGAGAGAGTACGCGGTTATCGGCGGTGGAATCGGAGGGTGTGCAACGGCCGCACTCCTAAACGCATCCGGAAAAGATGTCGTACTCTTCGAAAAAGAGCCTTATCTAGGGGGGTGTGCTTCAACCTTCCGACATGGAAAATACCGTTACAATACTGGAGCTACAACCTTGTCCGGTTACCGGGAGGAAGGAATCCTTAAACGCCTCTTTGATCATGTAGGGGTCCAGCCCGATCTGATCCCAAGTGACCCCGCAATCGTCATTATCCAGGGAGATCGTATCATTCCCCGCTACCGTGATATCGAACGTTTTATCGATGCGCTGAACCAACATTATCCCCATCCCAAACATCATGATTTTTGGCATCTCATTCAAACCATCGCAACACAATTTTATTCGGTAGAAGGATACTATTATTCCAATGCCTCTTTTACAAAAAAACTGGTCTCATTGTGCAGTTTTTCTCCTCTGCTGTCAAAATTTTGGAAATACCTTTGGAGTGATGGGCGAAGTTTTATCGAACAGTTTTATGGGAGAATCGGGAGCGACTACCTCGATTTTTTGGATGCACAGATTTTGATTGTCGCGCAGGTCAAAAGCGATTCGGTCAATTTTCTCACTGCGGCATTAGCACTGGGATATACTTTTGATGCAAACCACTACCCTCTCGGTGGGATGGGGAGTGTGTGTGAAACACTGGTTTCAAAGGTAGATGATGTTCGATTATCCAACGCTATCACTTCTGTAGAAATATCCCAAGAAGGATTCCGTCTCACCACAGTGCAAGAAAAAATCGTAGTTAAAAATATCATTATGGGAACCTCTCATTTTGAAAGCTCACAGTGGTTTAAAAATGATAATATTAAAAAATATTACAACCGATACCGGAATCTCAACAACTACCAAAGTGCTTTTGTTCTCTACATGAGTATCCCAAACCAATCAGGTTTGGCACACCATTATCAGCTTATATCAAACAATATTATTCCTCATACTCTCTCCAAATCTCTTTTTGTCTCTGTCAGTGATCCGAATGATAAAGAACTATCCCCAAATAATACCCTTAGTATCACCGCTTCGATCCATACGGATACACGTACGTGGATAGGAATTAGCGACGCAGAATACCGCCAACGAAAAGAGTGGCTGAGTAGGTTGATTGAAGAGTGGATTTGTGATACACTCTCTATCAATAAGGATACCGTTATCCAAAGTTTCGCCGCAACCCCGAAAACATTTGGACGCTATTTGAACCGTACCCAATTAGGAGGTATCCCCATGAGTCGTTCCAACCTCCTCCCCCGTCTCCCTTCAAACAATACACCGATAAAAGGGTTGTATCAGGTGGGTGACACTAGTTTCGCGGCGCAGGGATGGCCCGGTGTCGTCATGGGGTCCTTCAATCTTATGAGGCTTCTCGATGAATGAGCTCAAAATCACAGGGAATGATTGGCTAAGTGTGTTTGTAACCGGAGTTTTATTCTCTGCTCTTCTCTCCATGCTGGGGTATTATCTTTTGGGGATGAAACTGTATGAGGGGGGAATTTTCGGTGTTGTTTTAGGGTTCTTTATTACCCTTTATTCGTTTATTTTCGTCACTTCGATGAACCGCTATATACTTCCTAATATTCCGAAAATTGGGTGGAATCTTACGGCTGCCGTTTTTTCATTCGCTTCAGGATTTTTTGGAACGATCAGTACCTATATCTTATTTATCTTTCTCCCGATCTCAACCGTTAGTTTATTTCATACCCATCCTATCCAGAGTGGTTCAATTATCGGTATTCTCACCTATTTAATGGGGGCTCTGATGTACCGTTTTGTCAAAGCACGAAATGAAAAAGAAGAGAATGAACGTCTCTTTGTCCAAAGCCGTCTAAGATCGCTCGAAACACAGCTCAATCCCCATTTTTTATTCAATGCACTCAATTCTCTCACAGAACTGATTCACCAAAATCCGAATAAAGCGGAAGAGGCGGTCGTGAAACTTTCCCATTTTCTACGCAATACAATGAGTGAGCATCCGCTGATCTCTCTTTCCGAAGAGCTGCGCAACGTTCGCGAATACATTGAACTTGAACGGATCCGTTTTGCCAATCTGACCCTCATTATCGAGGCTCCTTCCGAGACCCTTGCCCTGGCCGTTCCTAAATTCTCCATTCAACTTCTGGCAGAAAATGCCATCAAACACGGCTTTGAGAGCAGCATGGAAAATTTCACGATTACCATCACCGCTACATATGAAAAAAAGCTCCTCATCCGCGTTGCCAATAACGGCAAAGCGATTACCTCCGATACATTCGGAATCGGCCTCTCCAATCTCCAGGAAAGATTAACGTATCTGTGCAGGGGAAAACTCATCCTGGAATCTGCCAATCCGGTTTCTTACCTAATCACCTTAAAGGCTTGCCATGAAAATCTTGATCGTCGATGATGAATCCCTCGCGCTCGCACGGCTCCATCGTCTCCTCACCTCACTGGGACACAACAACATCATCCAAGCCACTAACGCGCATGAAGCGCTTGAACTCGCTGCACAGCAGCCATTTGATCTCGCTTTTTTGGATATTTCTATGGCAGGGATGGATGGAATCGAGCTAGGTTATACTCTACGCTATAGCCATCCTGATATGGGGATTATTTATCAAACAGCCTATGATCATCATGCTTTATCGGCATTCGATATAGGAGCAGTCGATTATTTGTTAAAGCCTTATACTCTTGAGCAATTAGAACGTTCTTTGGAACGTGTCAATGCTAAAAATGTTCCTAAAGAGCTTCGCCTTATTACGAAAGCAGGTGACATCCACTATCTCCTGCGCCCCGAAGATATTTATTACGTTAAAGCCGACCTCTCAGAAGTGATCATCCGCTCTATTGAAGGATTTAGCTACTACCCGAAAAAAATCTCTGAAGTGGAGATCATGCTGGAAGCACACGGCTTTTTACGGGTTCACCGTTCCTATCTCGTCAATCTCAACCGAATTAAAGAGATGGAGACGATCGATCAAAGCCGTATCTGCTTTGTATTTGAAGGGATCAAAGAGCGTGTTGAAAGTTCCAAAGATGGAGCGAAGCACTTTCGCCATTTGTTTAAAAATTAGGGAGTTATTTTCCTATTTTTCGCGAGGAGCCTAAAAGTCGGATAAAGGTATCGGTATAATATTCGTCAAATTGGTCTGCCATCTGCTGTTTTATGACAATAAGCGCTTCATAGCTGGTATAGTTGGATCGAAAGGTACGCTGTGTCGTCAATGCATCAAAAACATCGCACATACCGATAATACGGGCCAACTTAGGAATCATTTTTCCTCGCAGCCTTGCCGGATATCCCTGTCCATCTAATTTTTCATGGTGATAATGGACGGCATCAAGGATTTTTGGATTTGCAATCTTGTTATTTTGAAGAATTTTCCAACCAAAATTCGAATGCTGCTGCATCTGTTCAACCTCTTCCTCTTCTAAATAGGTCGGTTTTACAAGAATGGATTCTTCTATCCGCATTTTGCCGATATCGTGTAACAATCCTGCATAAGCAACCTCATTCAGGCTCTCTTTCGTCAAGCCGGTTGATCTTCCTAAAATAATTGAAAAAATGGCTACATTCGTACTGTGATGATGGGTAGTGTACGCTTCGGGTATGATTCGTAAAATAATAGGCATCACATCACTCTCATCACGGTTCAAGCAATGGACCAAGGCATCTACGCATGCGTTCAAAGCGCTCAACGGCAATGTTTCAGATCTTTCAAAAAAAATAGCCTCCATCAATTCCGATGTCGTCTGATACACGCTTCGCAGTTGATTTTCAAAAGTTTCGCATTGCTGCAATGTTTCATTCAATCGCATCACACTCGGGATCATCTCCTGAACGCTCCGTAAAGGATTCGGTACTGCACTCATCTCTCTTAAACCATAGCGTTCGATGTACCCTCTCATTTTATCGGTATCATGAATCGCAATGTAAATTTTCTCAACCCGTTTGAGTTTAGCGGCTAATTCTGCGGTAATCAGGGTACCCGCTTCTAGGATAATGACATAATTATTAAATCGTTTGATGTAACAATCAAAATCAACTACTGCCCCTTCCCTCAACATATCCGATTGTAGAGCAGTATATTTGTAATTAATAACTCTTCGAACAACTTTTTGCAACCAAATCCTTCTTCTTTATCTCAAACAATCACACACGCAACTTTATCTCTTCCGCTCGATTTAGCATGATAGAGGGCCTCATCAGCGCGTTTTAAAAGTTCTTCTTTAGAACTGGTGCTTTTGGCTTCTTTGAACGCCATACCGACACTGATCGTGATATGTTGTGCCACATCCGAATAGGCATGAGGCAATCCCAAAGCGCTGATTGTCTGGGTCAAACGCTGCGCGACATTATTCGCCCCTTCGAGATCGATATCTTTGAGAATGACGACGAACTCTTCCCCGCCATAGCGTGCTACCATATCGGTCGGCCGTTTGAGGCTCTTTTTCAGTGCCTCGGCGATGGTAATGAGACATGCATCCCCCTGCACATGACCGTAATGATCGTTATAAGGTTTGAAGTAATCGACATCGATCATGATGACTGCCAAAGTTTTTTTATCCCGAGAGGTCTCTTTGTATTTTCTCTCATACATTTCATCGAAAAAACGGCGGTTCGGAATATGGGTTAATTCGTCGTACATCGCGAGATCTTCGAGGATCGCGCTTTTTTGCTGGAGAGCTCTATTGACCTCTTCGAGCGTATCCTTTGCCTCTTTAAGTTCTTGAAGGATTCGGACTTCTTCGGTAATATCCTGTACGGTACCTCGTGAAATCATCGGATTTCCCTCCGCATCGTATTCACTGTCCCCCACCTCTCGAACCCATTTGATTCTTCCGTCTTTCATCACTAAGCGGTGATCGATTGTATAAGGCTGTTTCGTTTGGAGAGAATCAAGATAGGTTTGGTTGACACTTTCTCGATCATCAGGATGAATCGCCTCTAAAAAGGCTTCATACGAGGCATCAAATTGGCACCGGTCAATCTCAAAAATATGGAATATCTCATCCGACCACTCCAGATTATTGGTACGTAGATCGAGCTCCCAATTTCCAATGTGCGCCATATTCTGCGCTTTAATAAGGCTTATTTCGCTTTTTTGAAGCGCTTCTTCCGCTAATTTACGCTCGGTGATGTCGCGAAAAACAACAATAACCCCTTCTCCGTCAAGACTCGAAACCGTTAAACTGACCGGGAAAAAGGTGCCGTCACGCCGGATAAAATAATCATCTTCGTGCCGCGTTTTCCCGTCTTTTAGAGTTAAATGAACGGGACACTCCTCATGAGGATAGATTTCATTTGAAGGTCTATGATGATGGAAAAGTGCATGTTGGTCTTTATACAACACCTCTTTTTCGGTGAATCCGATCATCTCCAGCGCCCGTTGATTGATCCAGGTACAGTGACGGTTTTCATCGACCCCGAAAACCCCATCTCCGATGTTCGAGAGCAACGATTCAAAAAGATTTTTCTTTTTTCGCTGTTGATTGTAAAACAGCATTCCCGCCGCAATAAAGAGAAGAATCACCATAAAGGTTACTTTATAGTGTTCCCAAATATCCTCATACGTCACTTCCGGTACGGTCTCAAAAGGGGGGAGGCGCAAATGACGAGAAAGCTCTTCCACCTCGAGATAATCGGCAGGAAGTGTATAGCCGTAAATTCCATTTTTTGTAATTGCTTCGTTGGTTGGCTTAAGCGAGAGAAGGGCAGCCAAGAAAGCCTTCACATCGTTATGGTCAGCATGAGGAAGAGCAAACACAGGCCATTCGGGATAGAGTCTTGTGGAGACTTTATACGGGTGAGCAGCAGGGTGTTGTTCATGAATGATCCGAATATCACCGGCTTTAATCTCCCCTTTTCGGAGCATCTCTTCCAAAATCCCGTCGCGGATAAATCCGACATCCGCTTTTTGGGTTAAGATAGTATGAACAACCTCCTGATGCGATCCAAGGGTTTCAATGATTTTAGTCTTTTTATCCGATAAATCGATGCCGATATCGTACATCTCATAAGCTTGTGCCCGAAACCCCCCCATATGTTTGGTACTTGGCGTGGCGATCGTTTTCCCTTCGATATCGTACAGAGTGCGAATAGGGCTGTCACGGCGAACGATGATCACCCCACCCAGTTTATGGGCCGGAGTTCCCTCTTCATTTACACTGATCAGGGTGGCAATCGCGCCGCTGAGGGCATACTGCTGACGGATAACGAGAAAATGGGTCGGATTGGTAGTGACAATATCGAGCTGCCCTTTGGCAATTTTGTCATTCATCTCCTCTTGCGTCAAAACGTCCAAAATCACCCGATTATCCAACTCTTCATTCAGATAATCGATCAGAGGCTGATATTTTTCACGCGTCTTTTCATATCCGGTGTAAGCAAATACGCCGAAATGTATTTGATCTTTGGCATAAGCGGAAACGATAAAGGGTAACAATAGGAAAAAAGAAATTAGTTTTTGCATTTATCCTCCCATTTTATAAAAATATATTATTATTTATTATATTATCAAATTATCACTTTATCGATCCTTTTTCCAGCATCCATCCGGCTTTGCTTCATCAACATCTCCGCTCAATCGTATCGATTTTTTCGGCCTTTACGCTTCTAGCGAAACCATAATCGCATGATTGCCGCACCCAGCAGGAGATACGCAATCTCCTCACTTCCCGCGATCCATCCCCCCAAAGCGCCCAAAGCCAACATCAATGCCGTATACAGGGGAGCCGTTGCTTCGCGCAGCTCTTTTTTGATAATCCCATACTGCAAATTGGAGAGCTCTACTTTGAGTTCCCCTTTACTCGCATGCCGGATAACATGACGCAAAGCGATCCAATCATCCGGAATATGTTTAATCTCATCCATCAACGTCTCAAAAATCGATTCTTTCATCCCCAGCGCTCTGGGGATATTACGCTGCAGGATCGGGAGAATATCCTTAATCCCGTTAAAATTTTCGATGTAGGTCGTCCCCAACCCCTCGATAATCGCACTGACCCGCAAAATATAGATCGCCTCTTGCGGGAGCTTAAAAGGGAGGTTCCGCGTTTGTTCCAATACCTCAAACGCCAGTTTTTGCATACTTCCACTGTCCAGCGCATCGTTGCCGAAGATATCAAACATCCGCTCGGTAAATTCGGCCAGTTCGGCCGCGGGTGCATCGTAAGCAACGGTACCCAACCGTTTTGCCGCACTCACATACGCCTCAAAATCACGCTCGTTGGCCGAACGGATCAATTCGATAATAGCGATACGGGTATCGTTGGGAACCCGTTTCACCATTCCAAAATCGAGAAGAACCAATTTTCCCTCAGGATTTATCAGGAGATTGCCCGGATGGGGATCGGCATGGAAAAAACCTTTGACCAACATTTGATCCGTATAAAACCGTACCAGCTGATCGATCAGCGATTCAATATCCAGACCGTGTGCCACAATGGCCTCACGATCGTCAAACCTCCACCCCTCTTCAAAACTCATCACCAAAGCATCATCACAACTGAGCGTCGGATAGCATTTCGGAAAGACAATCCCCGCATGAGCGTACATGGCAGAGAATTTTTCCAAATTGGAGCGTTCCTGGTTGAGACTGCACTCTTGGACGATCATCACCGAAAATTCGGCAATCACCGACTCGATCGAATGGCGGGTTGTATGAGAAAAGAGAGGGCGGAAGATACGGTTAAATACGGCTAAAATCCGTATGTCGGCACGAACACGTTTCTCAATCCCCTCTCGTCGCAGTTTTACCGCTACTTTGGTCGTTTCATCAAGAAACGCTTCATGCACCTGACCGATCGATGCCGAAGCGATCGGCTGAGGATTAAAACGGATAAAGGGACTCGTCGGAAAAGCTTTTTCCATGACCCGCTCATACGAGGAAAGGTTCATCGGAGGCAAATCATCATGGAGGGTTTTGAGGGCATTGAGATACGGTTCATCGAAAAAATCGTTACGGGTTGCTAAAACCTGCGCGAGTTTAATAAAGCTCGCCCCCAACTCTGTAATGACGAATGCAAGCTTTGCGGGTGGCAAAGGGGAAAACCCTAAAAAACGATCCTTTTTTTTGATCAGCAGGTAAAACGACAACAGAAGCCGAAAAACGCTCCAAAGCCGATACGGTGAATAGAGTGAATTCACGGCCGTAACGCTTCAATATCCTTTTTCGTTGCAATTCCCAGTTCTTCGATCACCTCTTTGATCGCCGTTTTAAGCTCCTCTTTCAAACGTTTCTCTTCATCTTCACCACGGGTTTTTAAACCTTCCAAAAAACTCTTGGAATCGGTAGCGTTAAGCTTCCCTTTCTCTTCGAGCTTTTTAAGCTCCTCTTCCACCTTCTCTTTGAGCAGCAAGGCTCCCCCCATCCCTGTATAGAGTAATTCTTTCAACATGATTTTTCTCCGCTCTTTAGATGATACATTATAAGTCCAAAACGGTAATATTCGTATTCTTTTTTTGCCGGTTTATAGATCGAAAACTTCTCTTTACCCAAAAAATGTGATAAAGTACCCCATAAATTCCCCCAAAGGGCATCGTGCAGTGGACCCATTATTCAATAGCAACTTTCTCCATCTTATCGAAATGGGTCCTATTGTTGTCCTCTCATGGAGTACCGATGAGGGGTGGCCGATTAAATACGTCTCCGGAAATATCGAAAATGTTTTGGGGATACCCTCCGATGCACTGTTCCAAACATCGGTCAAATATTCCGATTTTATCCATCCTGAGGATATCGATCGTATCAGCGCAGAAGTATCGACCTTTATTTCCGAAAAAACAACCATCTTTTATCAAGAATATCGGCTCTGCTACCAAAACAACCCTCCCCTTTGGGTAGGTGATTTCACCGCCGTTGACTATAATGATGAGGGGATAGCCCTATCGATCAACGGCTATCTCTTCGATATTTCCAAAACCAAAGAGGCGGAAGAAAAAGTCGAAAGGATGATCTATTTCGACACCCTCACCGGCCTCCCCAATCGGCAAAAATTCCAAATCGATACCGAGACCGATGCCGCTCATGCCTGCGCTATTTTTAACATCGATAATTTCAAAGAGATCAACGACTTTTTTGGAATTGAAGCAGGAGACATTATTTTAAAACAGGTGGCCCAGTGGTTCGGAGAGATAAACCTCTTAGCCTACCGGATAGCAGGAGACGAATTTGCCGTCGCTTTCTATGATACGGTCACCTCCGGTAGCTGTTATTCTCGACTTTCTGATATCCTCTCTTTGTTTGAAGAAAAAACTTTTTTTATCGAAAACGAACCTCTGAATCTTCGTCTCAGCGTCGGATTGGCCATCGGGAATGAAAAACTTCTGACACGCGCCGATATCGCTTTGCATTCGGCAAAAGAGCAGAAAATCCCCATCGCAATTTACGATGAAGGGGACAATATCGAACAAAAATATTACGCCAACATAGCAATGGCGAATACCGTTCGAAAAGCCCTCTCCAATGGACGTATCATTTGTCACTATCAACCTATTTTTGATTTAAAAACCGAGACGATTACCAAATATGAGGCATTAGTGCGGATGATTGATGACGAAGGCCGCCTCATTTGTCCTCTCGAATTTTTGCCCATGGCTAAAAAAACAAAACTGTATTCCCAAATTACCCGCGCAGTGATTCATCATGCCTGTTCCACATTTGCCGACCGCAGTGAAGAGTTCTCCGTTAATATTTCCCTCGCCGATATTAAAGACCCACACACGGTTCAAGAAATTTTCAAAACCATGATCCGAACGTCCACGGCATCGCGTATTGTATTTGAAATCTTAGAATCGGAAGGGATCGAAAACTACGATGAAGTGGCACAGTTTATCACTCAGGCCAAATCTCTGGGGGCAAAAATCGCCATTGACGACTTCGGAAGCGGATACTCCAATTTTGAGCATATTCTCAAACTTGATATTAACTGCATCAAAATCGACGGCTCCCTTATCCGGGGGATTGCCGATAATCCGCGTCACCAGATTATCGTCGAAACCATCGTGACCTTCGCCCAAAAAATCGGTGCAAGCACCATCGCGGAATTCGTGACCGATGCAGACGTCTATGAAACCGTCAAAAAGCTGGGGGTTGGAGCATCTCAGGGGTATTACACCGGAAAACCCGAAGCAATCGTTTCGGATATCGAGAAAACACGGTGAATCCTCCGAATCATTTTGACTCCATTGCAGAGGTTTTCAACCGCATTTGGTATTTTTCCGACGCATACAAAGATTTTGTGATCGGCCATATTATCGGTGATCTTTCCCTTTCACAAAACGATACTCTTGCCGATATCGGAGGGGGGACGGGCACCTTTACCAGCCGGTTAATGGAGAAAGCAAAATTACAAAAAGCTTACTGCATCGAACCCTCCGGGGCAATGTGCGAAGAAGCGGCAAAGCTCGAGAATATTACCGCTTTTCACGCTGATGCCCATGCGTTTTTATCCACCCGGACCCCATTCACAAAACTGCTCCTTAAAGAGGTCATCCACCATATAGAGGAACGGGAACTATTTTGGAATACGGTATTCGAGAACCTTCCGCATGGGGGGAAGCTCCTCATCATCACCCGTCCGCAAACCGTCGAATTCCCATTATTCCAAAGAGCCAAAGAGGCATTTTTTCATAATCAGCCTGCCTATGAACTCTTTGAATCTCAGCTCAAAGCGTGCGGATTCTATGTTGAAACGGCCCATCGAAGTCATACTTTTACCCTCCCGAAAAAAAGCTGGTATGAGATGCTCAGGCACCGTTTCATGTCGGATTTAAGCATCTTTAGCGACGAAGAGATCGAAGCGGGAATTGTGGAAATCGAGCAAATCTCTCCGGAAGAGACCATCAACATCGTTGACAATCTGATTTTTATTACGGCGACTAAAAAATAATTTTGTGTTATCATTTATCCCATGATAAATATCCCATCCGACGCACGGCTCACTATTATCCTCCCAAATATGAACAAAGCCCTCTCCGAGGCGATCAAAAATGCCACCCCGGAACAACTCGAAACCCTCAAAGAGGGGAAAGATATCAAATCGCTTCTCACCTCGGTGTTTCACGATAAAATCACCGCTTCCAAATCAGATCAAACGCTTCTCGATCTTCTCAAAAACTCTTCGGCATTTAAAAATATGGGGAGTTTCAGCGACTCGCTTCAAACGCTTCTCAAAGAGATGAAATCCTCACCCGATATGGCTCCGAAAACGGCTATATTGGAGAGTTTTCTCAAAAATATCACCACCCTCAATCCCCAAAATCTCAAAAGCCAAATTTCTTCGAGCGGCGTGTTTATGGAGTCCAAGTTTGCCGCGGCCCTGAACAGACTACCCGATCTGATCTTGAATCTCGAAGCGCTTAAATCGCTCCTCTCCAAAATACCGACCAACGACGCCAAAGCGCTCCAAAATAGTGTCTCTACACTCCTCTCAAGCCCTGTTCTAATCACATCAAGCCAAAATCTCCAAAATGCACTCCAACTCACCGAGGGATTGAAAAAAATAGCTGAAACACTGCAATCGCTCATCACCAAAACCGATCCCCTCTACTCCAAAGAGGTTGCCGCCCTCACCCTCAAACTCGATCAGCACTCCACCACATCGGAGATCAAAACCACCCTTTCTCAACTCTACGGAGCCCTTCTCTCCAGCAGTGCACCCGATACCAATACCTTGCTTGACTCCATCGAAAAACTGCTTAAAAACCTAAGCAGTTCATCCGACGAAGAGGTTAAGACCTTTACCCGACAGCTACAGAGTGCTATCAATGAGGGGGATTTGAGCAAAGAACTTACGACGATCAAAGCCAAACTAAGTGAATTTACCAATCCCAAAGAGCTTGTCACCGAAATTTTTCTCAAAGCGTCGATGTCCGATGATCTGAAATCCAATCTCCTCGCCTTGCACGAAGAACTAACCCAATCCAATGCCCCCGGTGTTCCCAAACTGTTAGAACAGACCGATAAACTCCTCACCCAAATCGACTACCATCAGATGTTCTCGCACCTAAGCTCGTCCAATTCGATCTATTTTCCGTTTGTATGGGATCAGCTCCAAGAGGGGTCATTGACGTTTAAAAAAACAAGTAAACAAAAATTCTACTGCGAAATCAATCTGAAACTCAAAGAGTACGGCGAGCTGGATCTCATGATGGGACTCTATGATGAGACGCAGCTTGAGATCCAAGCCCATACTGAGAAACCGGAACTCAAAAAGCTGATTCATGAACACATCGGTGAACTAAGAACCCTATTGATCGATGCAGGGCTGACCCCGAGAACCCTTCGGGTCTTTGAAAGGGGTGAAACTGCCGCACCGCTCAGTAAAACCTACCCCCCCCATGAAGGGGGATCGGATATGGGATTTGAGGTGAAAGTATGAAAAAAGCGGTTGCCCTGCGCTATGATCACCAAAAAGAGAACGCTCCCCGTGTCGTTGCGAAAGGAAAAGGTGAGAGTGCGGAAAATATCATAAAAATCGCCGAGCTCCACAACCTCCCTATCCGAAAAGATGAAGATTTAGTGGAGCTTTTGAGTAAAGTAGAACTCGATCGGGAAGTTCCCGAAAAACTCTATGTCGCCGTCGCAGAAGTATTTAGTTTTATCTATAAAATCACAAATCGTCAATAAACATATCGACAATATAATCTTCCAACTCGATATCATCACTTTCCAAAATCGGATCCAACGCATGCATCCCATACGGGCGAACCGAAAGGGGATCTTTGGTGATCAGCGGATGCCATGAAGGGAGCGGTTTCCCCAGATGGCGCAAACGGTACGCACACGTCTCCGGCAGCCAATCGTATTGGGCCGCACGTTCTACATTGAGTCCCATACACCCTTCCACTCTCTCAAAGCGGTTGGCATAATCGCTGCATTGTCCCGCATTGATATCGTAACAGCGACACGCTACACGTGTCAAATAGATGGGTGCCGTATCGTCATCTTCATCCTGAAGACGATTCAAACAGCACAGACCGCATCCGTCACACAGTGCTTCCCACTCCTGGGGAGTCAATTCGTCGAGCATTTTCGTTTCCCAAAATGGGGCGGTTTCTTGTTGTTTCATAATGGAAAAATAGCATAAATACGGTTAAAATCGACTATTCAGAGCGTTATTTGGATATGATGAGGATAAAGAAAAGGATAATTTAATGACTACTGAACAACCATTGAGTGAACTCTTGCGCAAATGTGCCGATGCGGTAGGGGGAAAGAACTTTTTTCTCACCCTTGCCGAAACCATCCGTACAACCCGTGAGGGGATAATTCTCGCTGAAAAAAAACAGATCAACTATTCGAGCGGAGTGATGACGTGGAATAAAACACTCCATGCCGATAACTGGAGACTTCTGATCGAATCGGCAAAAGTACGTACCAAGGACGGTAATATCCTCCTCAGTGCCGAAGACAAACGACACAAAAATATCCTAAATATGATCCGCACTCTCAAACCGCTGACCTTTACCGTCACTCCGATCAATGCTGCAGATGGAGAAGGATTTAGTTTCAATGCATTGGAAGTGATCGATGATAAAACGACACGAGTATCGCCGCTGTTTAAAGCGCTGTTTGTAATGCCGATCGATGTGCTGCGAAAAACGATAGCTTGATAAAAAAGGGATTGATTGTAAAAGAAGAAAGAGAGTGGAGCGGGAAACGAGACTCGAACTCGCGACATTCAGCTTGGAAGGCTGACGCTCTAGCCAACTGAGCTATTCCCGCATCACGATGAAATTATAGCGCCCGTTCGCTTAAGGATTCATTTATCGATACTGACTGATTCGGTACATTAAATCAGTGTCATTGCGAGAAGTGTAACGACGAAGCAATCCATGTATGGACTGCCACGCTTTACCCACAAGGGGCACAATGCGCTCGCAGTGACAAAATGTATGACTATTAAGGTCAATGCCCATTTATCACTATCGTTCAAGCCGTGGTATACTTATGTCAAATCCATTCCATGAAGGGATGAATCGTTGATGAACCGCCTTTTCCTCGCCATCCCCGTCCATCTCTACGACTATCCCAAAATCCGACATGACTTTGATCCGTTTTTGGAAGGGCGATGGCGGGAGGAAGCGACCTTGCATGTCACGATCGCTTTTTTAGGAAAACGGTTCAACGCCGCTGACGTGATCGAAAAAGTTGACGCGTTCCCATGGGCATTTGAGCTTTCGAAATTGGAGGGATGGGATTATTTCACCCAAAGCCGCGTCTTCGTTGCAACCACCTATAACCCCTCTCTCCAGACTCTGTATGACCGACTCTCACCTTTACTGGAACTGGAGAGTACTCTCCTTAATCCCCATGTAACCTTGATGCGGGTTAAAGGATTCAAAGATACCGAAGCATTTTTCCGCACTCAGAAAGAGCCTTCTCCCGATGCATTGGGATACCTGAAACCAAAAGTGATCCTATACCGAAGCATCCTCCATCCCTATGGGGCCGAATATCAACCGTTAAAAGAATGGCATCTGTGATGATCTGAAGTATCCGATCTCGAGATACAGGGTCTCATTTGACCCTTTTTCCGACAATATCACCAAACAGCAATACATCTTCCAAAATCGCTTTTTCGCACAATCCCTCTTCATTCAGGTTAATAAGCAATTCACCGTTGGCACTGCTGAAAATGCGGTCATTCAGGATCACTTTAACGAAGTTCCCTTCCTCGGTTCCCAACTCTTTTTTCATCTTGGAGACAACATCTCCTTTGGGGAAAATGACATCGATACGACCGTTTTCTTTGTTGGCGCCGATTGCATGCAGCAGTTGATTTTGGCGCAATTTCATATAATGTTTGACATTAAAGAAAAGCGTTAAAATATCCTCGCCAGCGTAGAAATCGTTGATCTCTTTATGACTTTTTCCTTGATCATTTACCTCTTTGAAGACTGTTTTTTTGAGATGGTCGAAGGTGTACACTTTCGTTATCTTATCCGTATTTGTTTTTCGTATTTTTTTATAGGTATCGGGAATGAGCTTTCCCTTGATGATCTTGCCGGAACTTTCATACATCTCAGTACGGTTATTGGAGAGGAACTTTGCGACTCCCGTTGTTCGGGCTTCGATACGAATCGTGTAGGTTTCGTCCTCATGCGTCTCAAATCGCGCATCAGCGATCCCCATCGTTTGAAATATCCCGTACGAGACTTCATAGCTGGCCGTAAGCACTTGGGCACTTAATAGGTTTGCGAATACAACGAACACGAAAATAACGGTTTTCATGATTTACCCTTTTTGTGCCAGTGTATATCTAAATCGTGAAGTATTTGCGGATTACAGGTTGAGCAGCAGCGATCCCGCCCCTTTGGAGACGATCCCCAACGGAACTTTTATCCCCTCTTCCATATGATCGGCAAATATACGGTTGAGCCAAACACGGTTGGTTTGTACTTTTTGGAGGATGAGATACTCCTCTTTTTCTATTGTCAACGTCATATACGATCCGATAGAAACATTCAGAGGCTGTTTTTCCCCCTCCGGGAGGAGGGTAAAACGGAGGTTCTTTTTGGTCGTATCCACGGTAACATTTTCCACCTTACCATATCCGCGTGCATTAAAATAAAGAGAGACGGCAGAAGTGAGAAGTTTAGAGCGGATCGAGTCCATCGTGGAGAGCTCGGCACACTGAGCCGTACTCAAAAAGAATAGTAGAATAAGAACCAGTCGTTGCAGCATAAATCATCCTCGTTTTTAGAGGCGGATTATAGCTTCACCCCTCTAAAAGAGAGCTAATACGCTTAATTTCATCCTCTCGTAATTCAAAACTGAAAATATCCAAATCCTCATCGATGTGGTGTCTTGAGGTCGAACCGATGAGGGGGATGATCCCGATCTGATTGAGATAGCGATAGAGTATCTGGGCTTCGGTTTTATTGTACTCCCGGGTCAAGGCAAAAAACTCACGGCTTCCTAAAAGATGAGGATTCGCCGTCAACGACCAAAAGCTCTGATAGATGATCCCCTGCTCATCGCACCAGCGTCGCAGCTCTTTGTCGTACCCGCTCTCGGCGTAAAAGCGGTTTTGCACAAATGTCGGTTTCACGTCTGCATCCCCGTACAGTCGTTTCAGCAACTCCACATCATAACAGTTGCTAATACCCAGTTGACGCGCCCCTCCGCTTTGATGGACCGCTTCCATTGCCCCCCATACTTTCAACAGATTCGCGTACGGAAACAGCGGAGAATGGAGTATCAGCGAATCGATATACTCGGTTCGGAGGTTTTTTTTCGACACCGCGAAAGACTCTGCCACTTGAATTTCGAGGGGAGCATTGGGGTTATACGGGATGCGCTGGGGATCTTGACCGTTTAAGGGAGTGAATTTGGTTTGAAGGAATAACTCTTCTCGCCCTATTCCCTGCGCGGCCAATCGTCCTAACGCGTCCCCTACCAGCGCTTCTTCGTAGTGTTTGGGCTGACACGCGGTATCAATCCCCCGAAATCCGCTCAATACCGCCATCTCTACCAGATCGGTAGTACGCTCTTTTTTCCACGCCGTTCCGTACAACAGAGGCGGTATCGTCCGCGCATTCGGTCTCATGATTTAGAGTGCGCTGATATACTCAGCCAACGCACGTACCTGTTCTTTAGAGTTTGTATCGAGAAAATTTTTCTTGATATTTTTGACAACCGGGATCGCTTTTCGTTCACCCGAAGCATAGTCATGTAAATTTTTTTCGATCTTGGCTACGGCTATCCCTTTGATCGGGATCGATTTTGTCATAGCCTCTTTTTCCCCTTTTAAGCCATGGCAGCTTGCACATTTTTGCTGATAGACAGAACTTATCGGTGCCGCGCACACCATACTCGCCGTAACCATTGGTAATAAAATTTTAATGAGCGTCATCTCTATCCCTTTTTTTGCCGTTTCAATTATTCTAACAAAAATTAAACCAATAAATACTTAAAGGCATTGACCTAATAGTCATATACCATTTTGTCACTGCGAGCGCATTGTGCCCCTTGTGGGTAAAGCGTGGCAGTCCATATAGGGATTGCTTCGTCGTTACACTTCTCGCAATGACACTGATTTAATGTACCTAATCAGTCACGATCCGCTCTCTAAAGAGGGGCATTCAGCTTATTGTGAAGTTCTATTTTGGATGTGACGTTGTATTTGTTAAAAATATGTCTCATGTGGGTTTTGAGGGTGTTGATCGAGATCCCCAATTTCTCCGAAATTTGGGGATAGGATTCCCCCCCCAGCACCTTGCGAACGATTCTTTTTTCCTGCTCTGTCAGCAAACCCATATTTTCATCAATCCGTGCACATTTCGTATAGGTAACATTGTAGTTCGTGTCGTATAGCGGCTGCAGCAGGGTTTGGAACAAAACCCTCATGCTCTCCAACTTCTCAATATCGATCTCTTTTTCCGTTTTAAAAATAAAGCACACGTACCCGATCTTCTCTTTTAGATCAAACGCGTAAATCGGCATCAAAACCGCTTCGTTCATCTGCAATTCACTCCCGAACTCCTGCGACTCTTTTTGGGTCAGCAGCCCTTTGAACAATTGATACATCTCATTGATGTGAAAATAACGGGTATTGGAACTGAAACGGCTGGCGCAATTTTTGACAAACGTACTCCAATCCAACTTTTTTTTGCTCAAAATGTATTTTTTCACGAGATGGGCAAAATGGCGGTGCTCTTCGAGTACACACTCTATCTTGACCTGTTCATGCTCGTTCATGTAGATGGTGATGATATCCGCATCGCTTTTTTTGAGATAAAAATTGATATTGTGGTGCAGCAGCGCTTTCATACTTCTGCCCTGTATCACACACCCTTGAATTTCTATAATTTTATGCAGGATTTCATTGTCAGTAATCATCATCTGTTCAACTCTCATAGATTGGATTCATATTTCACATATCCTAATTATATACTCAATGGAATATAAAAAAACAAAATTAATACTAAGTTTCTATTTGGTCACACGAAAGGGTGATGTCATCCTATTCAACTTTATGTTATACTGTTTTTTGTTGATCTTTAATCAATGAGTCGAAGGAGGTGGTAAATGAGAAAAAACAAATGGGGGTTTCCCCTTGCTAGTCTATTATTGACGGCAGGAATAAGTAGCGAAGTGTATGCATTTCCAATGTTTGGAAAACAAACCGGTTTGGATTGTACTGCCTGTCATATGCAGCATGAACCAAAACTCAACACAGCAGGGCGTCGGTTTGCCGCTTCGGGGATGACGGAGAGTCTCCATGCGAACGATGCAAATGGCAGCGGAATGGATCTCAATCCGTCGCTCATGTTTAAATCCATGTATGAAGAAACATGGGATAAACCTACAAGTTCCGGGCTAGTAAGTACGACAACACCGACGGCAGGAGGGGAATGGTCAATCCCGAAAACGGCAAGTCTTCTTCTGGGCGGTCGTTTGGGCGAAAATGCCGGTGCTCTTCTCAACCTCTCCTATAAAGACGTAGAAGCGAACAGTATCGGTGGAAAAGTCGTCTATGCCAGAGGGATAGAAAACGGCTATATCGGAGCGGCGCTTTATTCATCCTCCAGTTTCGGTCCGTTCTCGGGGATGGAGTTTTATAATACAGGACTTTATAAACCACTAAGAACCTTTGACATCAAAAAGCTCTCAAATGCATTTCAGGCTTCGGAGATCGGAACAGGGGGAGCAACGGGTGCTCAGATTTACTTTGACAGTGACAAGGTATTCGTAGACAATGGCCACCTCTTCGCAACGATCGGCGCATTTGCACCGGCACAGGACAATGTTGATATGGAGCTGAGTAATAACGTCCTTCCGTTTGCGAGAATCGCCTATGAATACGCACTCGGAGATTTCGACCTTATTTTGGGCGGATTTGGGATTGTCGGAGGATCGAAAGTTTCTTCGAGCGAACCGCTCAGTATAGAGCGTGAAACGTATGGGGTTGATTTTCAGATGGAGGGTGTCATCGCTGAAAAAAGTGTGTCGCTTGTGTTGAGCAAGGTCTTGAGAAACAAAGTGACTTATACCGGCAGAGGATCAAATCTGCTCGATCCGGAAGAATATAGTAATCTTGACAATGAGGCCTTCTCCATAGAAGGGGAGATCAACATCATCCCTGAGCTGGGTTTCAAAGCAGCGTACATGACGTTTGATGACCTTTACGCTTATCCCAATGCAGTTGTAGGTAAACCGACAGGTAGTGATTATCAAGCTAACCATGTGAATGTCAAAGACATCGATCATGCGTTCACAGTAGGGGTTGACTATTCCTTTAAGGCCTATCTCCCTATGAAAGTGGCCATTGAGCATTCATGGGCTAAACCAACCCTTGAGAGAGTCAAAGATTATCGAGACTTTTTGGTATCGTTGAACATTCTCTATTAAATTAAAGACAAAGGAAATAAAATGAAAAATACAATCCATAAAATGAAGAACATGAGCGGCAAGCAAAAAATTTCGCTCAGTGTTGTTGCGGCAGCGATTATAGCGGGAGGGTTGGTCGTCGGATGCGGCGGTGGCGGTGATACCACTACCACAACTACTTTCACCCCGTTGATTGAAGATCCGGTTGTCGTAGGGACTGATCTATTCTGTGATGGTGTTATGAAAGTAACATCAGAGGTAGCGGATGATTTTAACGCGAGTCAAGTCATCGCTTACAACGTATCCGCAACGGATGATAATGATGTCGCCCGCCAAAACCCAAATGCAGCAAACACCCTGGTACGTTTGGGAACGGTCACTATCGATCCATTGACCGCTGGCGGTGCGGATGCGAACGGAACGACGAAAGAAGCAAAAGTCCACCCGCTCCTCATGAGTTACGCGGAGCAAGTATTCGGTGATTACGAACTGGGTGACGGAAGTGCCGACATCGGAGATCCGACCCACTGGGATGATATTTTTGTCTCCCTCTCCCGTGATGACGGTAAGACGTGGAAAAAATATCCGATCAGCGATAATGCTGGTAAAGACAGAAGCTCCATCGAAGTAACATGGGACGGGCAAAAGGTCGCCTACCCTGCCCACGCACACAAACCGACGATGGCCGCCAGCGGCAATAAAATTCTCGTAGCCTGGCACAGTAAATACTGCCCGAGCGGAAATCCGATGGATCTCGCGATGGATGATACCAATACGACCTATCCGACCGATTATTTTAAAGTGAACGGAACACAAGGCTCAATCCTCTACACCGCGGATGATGGCAGTGTAATGATCGCACCAAACGGTAAAGAGGTGTATGAAGTACCGTTCAGCTGTATTTGGACCGCGCGCGGTATTTTCAACCTGGAGACTAATGAGATCGACTGGATGCAGCCTCAGCAGTTGACGTCAGGGATGCGTGATGCCAATAAAATCACCATCGCCGAATCGGTACCGGGTGCCGGTTCACCGGCCGGTTTTGCCATTAGCTGGCAAGAAGATCCAGAAGGGCTCCGTTCCGGCGGAGGCGAGGGACCGGGTGATGGATGGAGCGGTGCAACCACCAATCACGGTGCCGATATCTGGTACAGTATGATTACAATGAGCGATTTCGTCCTCAATGACGGAAATACAGAGACTAAACCGGTTCCTACGGTTAATTTCTCTTATCCGGTCCGTATCACCGACAATGAATCGTGTAAAGTGGGCGACACCAAACTCTACTGTCAGACACTGTGTGACACCTACGGTACCGTTGATGGAACCGATAACAAAGGCAATACGGTTCAATACTGTAAAACCGGCGACGTCGATATGTTGACGGGGACTCAAACTGTTCTAGATGGCGACACTGGGGCGTCACGTCCGGTTATCAAGCTCTTGAAAACCAATGCAACTACCGAAGAATACGTTGTTGTTTTGGGGTACGAAGAGACCAAAGGGCTTTCTGAAAATGAAACCACCAATACCACGACGGATATCGCACTCGAGGGTAAATCGGTTTATTTTGAAACCTTCCCGTTCACGAAGCTGGTAGCACCGACAACGGAGGATGAGTTCAACACCCTTCTCACCAAATTGCCGATGATCAGTTCGGGTAACATCATTAATGTCAAAGTGAAAGATCAAGATTCAACGGACATGATTTATGAAAATGCCCGCCGTTTGACCTTTGTCCCTCAGATCGATCCGTGTAGCACAGGACAATATACCTACGGTTGGCTATATAAACAAGGGGTTTATACCCAAGGTGGATCATCCGACATGTATGTTCGATTTAACGATAACTTTGACGCTAACCTCACCGATCCGGTGAACGTCAGTGCCAATGCCTATGTCGATGAAAACGGTACCTCATCATGGACGCCGGATGCCCTTACGGCGAATTCGTATGATAACGTCCTTGAAAATTCATTTTCACCACGCGGTTTCATGAGAGGGGATGATATCTATATCGGATTCGAATATACACCGGATTATCACCCGGATTCTGGTTACTCGCCGAACAATTTCTATATCCACCGATATACGAACGGTGCATGGCAAGGACCACAAAATATTTCAAAAGTATACGGAAACAACCTTTCGACGCTTGATCCGCGTTTCATAACAACACCGTTTGGAAAATATGAAACAACCGGACTTGAATCGGATAAATCCAATCCGAATGTCCTCTTTATGTCATTCGGAACCTTCAATACCTCAACAGGAATTGAAGAAGATCTCTACTATACCCGCTCAACTGACAAAGGGGTAACGTGGGAATATACAGGTACATCCGGTGTGACACCGGCTGCTAACTTGGCAATCAAAAACGATATCGAAGAGAAAGAAGTACAAACCGTACCGTCACCGGATGGTACTATGTTCTTCAACGCATGGCTCCAAGAGGATGCTACTTTCGATGTAGCTGATCACTTTTCAGGTCTCGATAGCTGGTTTGGTTTGGTCAATTACAACATTCCAAGAACAACTGCTGAATAACGAAGAGATGCCGGGATTTCCCGGCCCTCTTTCACCCTATTTTATTTTCATTCCACCCCTTCTTTTAATCCCCTTTCTATTCTTATCGTAGATATATAAGTTTTTATAAAATCACCCCTTTGTCATCATGTTTTTCGGAAAGACTATTATTTATTGATGTTATCTTTTAGTAATAATTGGTCGATACGATGTTGCAATTTTTACAAAGGACAGGATTATGGAAGGCAAAAATTTACAAGGAAAATTGCTCATCGGACACGATGATTGTAACACTTCAACAAACGAAAGTTTAGAGGAGATTGTAGCGGAACGGCTTAATCGTCGTGATCTGATGAAACTGAGTGCGGGTTTCATCGGAACAGCATTTTTCGGTTCATTCATGGCCGGATGTAATCAAGATGATTCTACAACAACGACCTCTGCGGCTGCGTCAGCTGCATTGTTGTCGTTTACACCGGTTTCCAAAAACCTTAATGATGCCCTCACCGTTCCGACAGGCTATACGGCCAAAGTCCTCTACCGTGTCGGTGATCCGATCAAACTGGGGGTTGCCGATTATCTCAACGACGGTACCGATACCGATTTTGACAGCCGCAGCGGCGACTGCCATGACGGTATGAAATACTTTGGCCTCAAAGCCGATAACAGCGGCTATGATACAACCAACTCCACCAATGGATTGATGTGTATCAACCACGAATACATCAACCAAAATTATCTCCATACCGTAGCGGAAGTTGCTGCAATCAATAATGCGGCTCGGGTTCCTTCACAAGTCGATAAAGAGATCGCGGCACACGGTGTCGCCGTGATCAAAGTGAGCAACACCGGAGCCGGTTTTGCCCTCGATAAAACGTCGGGATATAACCGCCGTATTACGGCTGCAACCCCTATGCATCTGCAAGGAGTTGCGGCAGGAAGCTCCTATATGGTTACCCCGTATTCGACAACGGGTATGGATACACGCGGTACCGTCAACAACTGTGCTAACGGCTACACGCCGTGGGGAACCTACCTCACGTGTGAAGAGAACTGGAACGGCTATTTTAAATGCGATACCCGTACCGGCAAAGAAGCGGTAGCCTTCAGCCGTTATGGATTGAAAACAACCAGCCGCTACGGTTGGGATAGTGTTTATACTCAATGGCTCGCAACAATAACGGGTGCCGATGCAACCGCCGATTACCGCAATGTCCCCAACACCTACGGGTATGTTGTCGAAATCGATCCGTTTCATCCGACCTCAACTCCCGTCAAACACACGGCAATGGGACGTTTCGCTCATGAGGGGTGCTGGCCGGCAAAAGTAACCGTCGGTAAACCGGTCGTTTTTTACATGGGAGACGATTCCAAAGGGGAATACATCTATAAATTTGTCTCAACCCAAAACTGGGATGCGGCGGATGCGACCGGCGGACTCACCGCAGGTGCGAAGTATCTCGACAGCGGAACCCTTTATGTCGCCAAATTTAACCCAAGCGGAACCGGGACATGGCTTAAACTCGATATTTCCGAAACAGCGATTGCCGATTATACCACCTACGACTTTGCCGATGCCGCCGATGTCGCCATTCACAGCCGTATTGCCGCCGATGCAGTGGGTGCGACCCGTATGGACCGACCGGAGTGGGGAGGTGTCCACCCGACTACGGGCGAAGTCTATATGACATTGACCAACAATTCCGACCGAGGCAAAAGCGGTAAATACGGGCTCGATCCAGCCAATCCCCGCTACTATACCGATACATACGATACGACAACAACCAATAAAGGGAACGTCAACGGCCATATCATCCGTTGGAAAGAGACAGGCGGTGAACCCTCCGCGACAACGTTCACATGGGATATCTATCTCTTCGGTGCCCAATCGGCCGTCGATGCAGGGGGAGATGACGCTTATTATCAAGCCAACATCAATGTATCCGGCCTTACGGCAGATAACGATTTTTCGAGTCCGGATGGGCTGTGGTTCAGTGAAGCTTCCAAAGGGCTTATGTGGATCCAAACCGATGATGGCGCCTATACCGATACCACCAACTGTATGCTTTTGGCGGCACTCCCAGGCAGCGTAAACGACGGGGCAACAACCGATATCACCAGCCTGGCGGTTCCGACGCATGGAACAACGGACGAAACCGTTACGACCTATGTCGGTGCCAAAGCTACGACGACAAAACTCAAACGGTTCCTTGTCGGCCCAGTCGAATGTGAAATCACCGGTATCACCGAAACACCGGACGGAAAAGCGATTTTCGTCAACGTTCAGCACCCCGGCGAAGATGGGACAACAACGACGCTTACCAGCCACTGGCCTGATTTCGGAACCGCACGCCCACGCTCCGCTACGATCGTCATTACTAAAAATGACGGCGGAGTTGTCGGAATTTAATCACACTTCCCCATTTTGGGGAACTGACTTTCTATAAACTTAATCCATTTTTTACCGAATACTCGGTAGTATTAATTTAAAGGTAGCTCTAAAAACTTACTTTTGGACTGCCACGACTTCTTCGAAGTCTCGCAGTGACTGGGCTTTGTCATTGCGAGCAAAGCGTGGCAATCTAGTTTTTAGAGGTGCTCTTAGAGTAGAAAATTTTAATAAAGCATTGAGAAAATGAGTTGTGAATCAAAAGCTATGAAACGTTCCGGTGCTGTTTTACTCATGACCCTTCTTCTCATCGCGATTATGTCCGGCGGCATTGCCTTGATACTCGCACAAAGCAACCATTTACTCACGTTATCGCAACACAGCCGAGGGGATGCGCAGATCACTAAAATCGCAAGTGATCTTAAACGGCTTCTTCCCGAACTCCTCTCGAAAATCGAATCGGCCCGAGATCTCGATTATCTCCTGATGCTTCCCCTTTCCAGTCACTCTTCCGATAATCGCTTTTCGCTGGAAGCTTCGCTCCATTCGCCTCTAGGTGTATTTAACATTAATAACGTTTGTGATGCAGCGGGAAAGCCGAAAGAACCGCATGCTTCCATACTCTCTGCAATTTTTACACGCTATCCGATTGCCGCTCCGGATACGTTTATTAATATTCTTTTTGATACAATCGATACAGATTTAGCCGAGCGCCAAGAGGGAAGTGAAATAGTGACTTTTTTTTCAGATTTTCATAACGGTTCAATCGAGAACATGACGCAGTTTGAGCAGATTATTTCCCGTTATCTCGCAATAACGAAAGACCCCCAGATTCTCGAAATTCCATGGGAGAAGCTGATCGGTTTTGAAGGGGATAAAATCGACATCAACTACGCCTCGCCGGAAATTGTCTCCATCATCGCACCGAAGATCGATACCGCAACCCTTCGACAAATCACCGATTTGCGCACCGAACCTTTTGAAAGTAAAGAGAAGTTACTCTCCGTTGCTCCGGAGCTCTCCTCCGTCTATGATCCCTACTTTTTGGTCTACACACCGGGAAAATCCTATCCTCTGATCGGGGAAGTAGCCATGCAGACGGATGGGGAATCGAATGGCTTTCGATTCCATATTGATCTGCAAAACCGCACTTTTAGCCGCTTGGAGATACAGTAATGATCCCTTTTTATCCCCTTTACCGACGTTTTACAACCCTTTTCCAATGCTTTGGAAAACGGCGTTACGGTTATATCGATCGCTCCTTATGCGCTATTCCCGAGGGTAAGGAAGCCCTTTATATTATCCTCTCCCCCGATCTTTATCGCATCACTATTGTCGCCCTCCCGGTCGCTACGACACAAGAAGCGCTCCGCTACGCTCCGGCTTATTTTGATGCCGGCGATGCGGCGATGGTGTATGGAGCATATCGGCTGGATGAGGGACGCTATCTCCTCAGCGCCTGTGATCCCGAACCCGTCCGAAAACGTTTGGAAGAATCGGGTGTCAACCCCTCATCGGTTGTCCGTTTTGTCCTCGCACAAGAGGCATTCGGAGTCGATGTTTTACCGATAGCCCTAAGTGATGACTCGGCACTGGCACTCAGTGAGGGTGTTGTTGTCCGCCTCCCTTCGCAGTATGTGAGTACACCGGCGCAGCATGAGCTCGAAGAGGTGCTTCAACGTCTCTTACCGTGCTTGTCAGGGTTTAAAGCAAATATGCATAAAGGGGGAACAGCGACGAAAAAAACCCTCATCATGAGCGCTGTTCTCTCTGGCCTCATTGCCCTCAACTTTATCGTTCAAGGAGTCTTGTCGTACCGGGAGGGGAAACGCATTATGGATGAACAAGAACAAATGCAAACGCTTAAACATCTCCCAACCACTCAAATGGAGCTGGATGCCCTTGCCGATACGTGGGAGAAAAAAGAGCGCGAACAGATCAAACTGCGCAAAATTATTGCCGTATTCGGAACCCTCCCGCTGGAGAGCAATGCGACCGTATCCCTCCCTCCTCCATCGGCTCCGGCACAAAACGGCATTGTTTTGGTTCCCGGTTCCAACCCTTCGGAGCAGAATCTTCTTCTGATCCCCGGGGATTCCAACGCAACCACAGGAACGATCGGAAGTGGTGGAGGTGAATTTGTGGAGTCACTTGGATTTGAGAATGGCGTAATCACCTTTAAAATTCTCACCCCTTCAGCAGATCGAGCCGAAAAAGTACGCGATATCGCTTCCAGAATACTTAAAACGAATACCGTTACCATAAAAGAGACCTCTGTCGAAGGGAGCATCCAATGAAAAATCCTTTTGATCCCTCCACCCTCGTCGTTGGCGTCTCTCTCTTTGCCATTATCCTAAGTGGAGGATGGTCGCTGCATCAGCGCAGCGTGTTAAATGAAGCTGCGGCGCAGCGTGATGCGAGCATCCAAACTTTTGAGCGTTTATCCACCCTAAAAGGACGCTGGGGAGACTCACCGGATGTCCAGCGAAAACGCGCGTATTTAATGGGCCACCCCGCCCTCGTACGTCAGGAACAAAGACAAAAAACCCTCCTCCTCGAATACGCGAATCTCTCTAAAAATGAGTTTGACCGTATTGTGGGAACGCTGATGAATGCCCCTTTTGTCATCACGAAACTTACCCTGACCCGCAATACGAATACGGGAACCATCAGCGTGGAGATTGAACGATGAAACGATTTTTCTCTTTTAGCGCTCTTTTAGTAATAGGGCTGATCGTTTTTTTGCCGAAAAGCAACCTCTATTATTCCGCTGAAGAAGCCCTTTCCTCAACCCATCTGTATCTAAACGGTGAGGAGATCAATGATCGTCTTCTTTATCTGGATATTCGTAATGCTTCCTTGCTTTTGGACAGCATGATGATCGGATCGGTCGAGCATATCCGGTTTATTCCCCTCATCGCCTTTAACCGTGCGACGATCACGGGGATCGAATTTAGCGGAGAGTTTGCCTCGCTCTTTCCGGAGGGGATTGAGCATGTGAGTTTTACCTATACGCTGCTGCATCCCCTCACCGTCGCCATCACCGGCCAAGGGGGATTCGGTCCGTTCCAAGGAGAGATCGATTTGAGCCAAAATCGCCTTACCCTCCTCTTTGAACCCTCTGCGGTAATGCGCTCTTATCCGCTGCTGTTATCCAAGCTGCGCAAATCCGATGAAGGACTGGTCTATGAAACTTCTTTTTAACGACCATACGCTCCGGACCCTGAATCGTGTTGCCCTCCCCCTCGTCATCGCGATGAGCATCTCGACAGCTATGTTGCCATTTTTAAAAAGTACCTCGAGCGAATCTCCGCAAATCGAGATTCTCCCTTTTTACGATCTCTATCATCTAGGATCGCTATTTGCCCTCCGCGCAGATGCGAACGGTGTCTCCATGAAAAAAGTGGTCCGTGATGTTCTCACCCCTGTACCGCACCGCCTTAATGCGGTTTACAGCGATGGTTCGCATGCTTTTATTGCGATTAATGATAAAACATCGACCACCTTTGTCGATTACGGCACCCTCTATAAAAATCTGTATCGCCTGGTCGGTATCTCCTCCAATAGCGCCGTTTTTTCAGCGTACGGGAAACGGATGACCCTCCGGTTGGGTGAAGAGGGATCACTTAGTCTCAAAGAGAAGGTCACGACTTATGTTCCTGAACAAAATGCCGCAGCTCCGTCGAACTACGTCCTTGAGCGTTCAACGATCGAGCGCTATACCGACAATATGGGTGAAACCTGGAAAAATATCAGCATAGACGAAGTCGTTAAAGAGGGTAAAATCACCGGATTTCGCGTATCTAAAATTACCGAGGGGACCGCTTTTGCTCTTCTGGGAATTCAAAAAGGGGATATTATCACCGGTATCGATAACAAGCCTCTAAACTCGTATGCTGCCGCATTTGCAGCCTATCAGAACGCGTTACGCCGTTCAGCCATCAAAATTACTGTTCTACGAAACAACCAGCCAAAGGATCTTGAATATGAAATCAGCCGCTAATCTTTTAATCGTTTTTCTGTTTGCCCTTACTCCGCTTCAAGCTGTCGGAACCTTACAAAATCAAAAAGCCAGCATCGCGATCGACGGAATGGAGCTGAACGATTTTGTTAAATTAGTGGCAAGGATCAGCCATAAAAACATTTTTCTCACCGAAGAGCTGAGCGGGAAAATCAGCTACGCAGGCAATCGTCCGATTCGCAAAGAAGAACTTTTTGGGCTGCTTCAAACGACACTTGAAGGGCGTGGAATGACCATGCTCGATTCGGGCGGCGGCTATTACTCGATTGTCAAAAGTGCCGATGCCGCTACGATGAATGTCCCCTATCTGACCAAAAGCGATATTCCGCAATTGCAGACGGAAATCCTCAAACTTCACTATGCCGGTGCCGAATCAATGGCGCTTAAAGTGAAAAACTACTCCAGTAAAAACGGAAAAATCGTCCCTTCCAAAGAATCCAATTCACTCGTCGTAACCGATCTGCCCGCCAATATCCGTACCATGCGCCAGCTCGTAAAAGCCCTCGATGTACGGGACGAAACAACCGCCAACTACACCCATCTGATACAGCTCAAAAATGCCGATGCCAAAAACCTCGTCACAACACTCAACACCGTTATTGCCAAAATGACCCTCTCTCCGGGACAACAACCTCCGAGCATTACGAGTGACGATACGACCAACTCCCTCATTATCATCTGCAGTGATGATTTGTACAGTATCCTGTTACCGACTATCAAAGGCCTCGACGGCGACCGTCAGCAGGTGTACGTTAAAGCCAAAATCATCGAAATTAGCGAGAATAAAGCTCAAGAAGTCGGGTTAAAATACGGCCTCTCCGGCGGAACCGTCGGATCAAACGGAATGCTTTCGTTTAACTCAAAGCTCGGAGACGGAAAAATAGGGGCGATCAATCTGGATCCGCTCCTCCTCTCGAGTATCTCTATGCCGACGATCACGTCAGGGATTGCACTGGGGGCAAGTATATCGCTGCTCAATACCAATGGAGCCGCCGATATTTTGTCCGAGCCCTCAATCTTGTGCATCGACAACCAGGAATCCTCGATCTATGTCGGTAAAACCGAATCGATCAGCTCCGGTACAACCCTCTCGGGTACCGGACTCTCGCAGTCAAGTTATACCCGGCAGGATATCGGTTTGACCCTCAAAATCAAACCCCGCCTCTCCAATGACAATAAAGTTCTTTTAGCCGTTGAAACCCGTCTCGAAGATATCGATGCATCCAATACGAATCTCCAACTGCCCAGTACGACCAAGCGTGAAGTCAAAACATCCGCAATCGTCAGCAACGGGGAAAGTGTCATTATCGGAGGGTTGATCAAAGACAAATTTGATCGTACCAATACCAAAGTTCCATTCTTGGGAGATATCCCCGTTCTCGGAAATCTCTTTAAAAACAAAGCAACATCTCATGAAAAAATCAATCTTGTCATTATTCTGACCCCGTATATCCTCGATAAAAGCAGCGATTTGGCAACGCTTCGTACCCAGCTCGATGAGCTGGATAAAATCCAGCAGCGCTACATCGATGATGTCATCAACAGTGTGAAAGCAGCCAATTAAGATGCTCAATATCCCTCTGCTCAGTGACGTCACCCCTCTCCCCTTGGTTCCCGCCGGGGTAGATCCGTTTGAGACGATACGCAACGGATTGTTATTTGCCACCATTGATTCACACGACTATGCGATCCTCTCATCGCGCGATACGGCCGCCGCCCTCTCGGCCTATAATACCCTCGGGCTGGAACTCCCCCTCGCTCATCTGGCGGAACAGACCTACGAGACCCTCTATCTCAAGTTTCTGGAGCTTAAAACCGATCGGGAGATGGCACGAAACGCATCGCAGGAAGAACCGTTTGAAGATGAACTCTCCCTCATCGATTTTCTCAAAAATTCATCGGATTTGCTGACCAGCGAAGAGTCCGCACCGATTATCAAGTTTGTCAATACGATTTTTTATCAGGCGCTCAAGCGGCGGGCCAGTGATATCCATATCGAAACCCATGAAAAAAAAGGGGAGGTCCGTTTCCGCATCGATGGGGTACTCTCCAAACATATCGATCTGGACAAATCGATCATTAACCTCGTCATCAGCCGGATCAAGGTCATTTCCAACCTCGACATCGCGGAGAAGCGTTTGCCGCAAGATGGGCGTACCCAGATTAAAATTGCCGGAAAATCGCTCGATGTGAGGGTTTCGGTGTTGCCCACCTATCACGGCGAGCGGGTTGTTATGCGTTTATTGATGCATGCGGCGTCTATTCCTGGGTTAGAAGAGCTCGGTTTTAATACGACAACGACGGCACAATTTTACGAGCTGCTCAAATTTTCGCATGGAATCATTCTCGTGACCGGTCCGACCGGAAGCGGAAAAACGACCACCCTCCACTCCTTCCTTCAAAAGCTCTCGGGGCCGGAGAACAATGTAATGTCCATCGAAGATCCGGTCGAATACGATGCTGAACATGTCAGCCAGATCGCCGTCAATTCCAAAGTTGGCCTCACCTTCGCCGAAGGGCTCCGTTCGATTTTGCGTCAGGACCCCGATATTATTCTCGTGGGTGAAATTCGTGACGGCGAAACGGCTCAAATCGCCATTCAAGCCGCGATGACGGGGCACCTCGTCTTCGCAACCCTGCATACGAACAATGCGACCTCGGCGATCACCCGTCTTATCGACATGGGGGTAGATAAGTTTATGGTGACGTCGACCCTTTTGGGTGTCCTTGCTCAGCGGCTCGTACGTAAAGTATGCCTGGAATGCCGTAAGCTTCAGCTGATAGACCCCAGCGATGCGCGTGATTTAGAGTTGCCAACCGATACCCTTGTGGCGGCGAGTGTCGGGTGTCCGGCCTGCGGAGGAACGGGATATCATGGCCGGATTGCCGTAGGAGAATTGCTGATGATGGATGATGGCGTCCAAACCCTCATGAAACAATGTGATAATGATGTTGAACTCCGTGCGGGCATGAAAGAGCGGGGAATGGCCTTTTTGGCCGATCAGCTCAAAGAACTTTTGGTTCTCAAAGAGACCACGGTCGATGAAATACTCCGCGTCGGTGTTAAAGAGGCATAATGGAATTTGTATATCAAGGGCTTCGCACCGAGGGGACAAAGATCAAAGGGACGCTCGAAGCATCCTCACTGGAGGAAGCCAAACGGCAGCTCAGAGCACAAGGGATCATCTACTCCTCACTCCAAGTGCAGCGAAGCTCCCTCTTCGAAGTGTTCGGAATATTCGGTACCCGTCCTATCCCCTCTGCTTTGCTGACCCGCATCAGCCGAGATTTAGCGGTTTATTTGCGCGCAGGTGTCCCTTTGACTCGCGCCCTTTCGCTCCAAGAACGGCAATATCGCCATGAGCCTAAAACGGAGCGTTTTTTTGCTGCCTTGATCACCTTGCTGGATGAGGGAAAAAGCTTGTCCGCCGCCCTCGAGGGGCAAAATATCTATAAAATCCCCTCCTTTTATCTGGGAACCCTCCGCGCCAGTGAAGATCGGGGAGTTCTTGCCGCTGTTTTGAGCGAACTGGCTTCCTACATCCAAGTGGGTGAGCAGATCCGTGCGCAGTTGACCAAGGCCTTTATCTATCCGGGATTCATCGTCGCCGTATCGGTTTTGACGGTCTCCTTTATGCTCACCTCCGTCGTCCCGAAACTTACCGCGATTTTCGATACGATGGGGCAGGAACTTCCGGCTCTTACTCGTGGGGTTTTAGCCTTTTCCTCTTTCTTTGCCGTCTCATGGCCATGGCTACTTCTCGCCTTCGGAACCCTGATCGTCATGATGGCTCAGGCGCTGCAAAACCGCCCTGCCTTTCGTTATAAGGTTGAGCGGATGCTCCTTTCCCTCCCCCTGATCGGCAAAATCATTCAAACCAGTGATTTGGCACGATTTTGTGCCGTTGCCTCCCTTTTGATCCGCTCCGGTATCCCGATCGTCAAAGCCATCTCGCTCGCCGGAGCCACCCTCTCCTCCTCCGTTTTAAAAGCCCAGTTTGCCTACGGAGCGGAACGGATCGTCGAGGGGGGAAGACTCTCCACCTCCCTTGCATCCGGAGAACATATTGATTTGGATGAAGCGTTTATCGGGGCACTGGCCGTCGGTGAAGAGACGAGCGAATTGCCCACCATGCTGGAGAGCCTTTCCGAACTCTACATGGAGCGTAACCGCGAGACGATCGGTTTATTTCTCTCCTTGCTGGAGCCGATGCTGATTTTAGTGGTGGGGGGAGTCATCGGAGTTATCGTCACTGCAATGCTGCTGCCGATTTTTTCATTGAGCTTGGGCTAAGGGTTCAGTATAATGCATCTAACAGAAAAAGGAAATAAAAATATGAACACTATCAACATCGGATCATTACCCCATTTAAACAGAGGAGATACAATGAAAAATTCTCAAAAACGGAGTGCCTTTACCCTCATTGAGATCATGGTCGTAATTATCATTTTGGGGATGTTGGCGGCATTTGTCATCCCCAATATTACCGGCAAAAGCGAAGAGGCAAAACAAAAGCTGGTGTGCATCCAGATGAAAAGCCTCTCAGAGGGGCTGAAAATGTTTAAAATCGACAACGGTTCCTACCCGACGACCGAAGAAGGTTTGGCGGCGCTGATTTCAAACCCTTCCGAGGAGAGCTACCCAGCGTACAGCAAAAACAGCTATATCGAAGGGAAAAAGCTCCCGAAAGACCCGTGGAATCACCCCTATATCTATCTCAATGACGGAACCGCGTTTGACATCGTCTCTTTGGGTGCCGATGGGAAAGAGGGAGGAAGTGATGAAGGGAAGGATCAGAAACTCTCCGAATGTCAGTAACCCTTACACGCAGAGCTTTTACCCTCATCGAACTCATCATCGTTATCACGATCATGGGGATGGTCGCGAGCTTGGTCAGCTCGCGTCTCTCTAACCTCGAGAATAACAACAGTGTTGTCCTTACCCCCGCGACCCTAAAAAATTATCTCAGCGCTTTACATTCCACCCATCGCCTCGATCTGTTGTGTTATGAAAATTGCACGCAATGCGATCTATGGGAAGGAGATAAAAAAATTCGTACTTCCCTGGTATTGGAGAATAAAGCGCCCCTCAAGCCCCATCGCTTTAACCGTTACGGCCACCTCATCCCCGCCGATCCGGCCATACGACAGGACACGGAAGGGATGAGAAGCGGATGTTTTGAGTTTTCGCTTTATCCGGACGGAACAACGACCCCTCTTATTCTTGAATCGGATGGACATTTTATTGCCTATACCCCCTTATCGGAAGCTCCCATCAGCGGCAACGAAGAACAGCTGCGTACACGGTTATACGATACGACGCTCATGAACACAGGGAGCTATTATGGCAGCCGCTAGAAAAGGATTTTCGATGATAGAAGTGCTCATGGCCGTCGTTATCGCTTCGATTGCCGGAATGGCATTGATGGAGTCTTCCGCACAGGGACGACGCGCCTATACCACGGCGGTGGCCCATCAAAACACCGCGGAAGCGGTTGCATTGGTCGCCCTCTCTTCGCATGCCATGGGAGGGGTCGGACAAAGCGATGCGGCAACGCTGCTTGGCTCGCGCTATCCGATCAATAACTCACGTATTAGTGAAAAGCTCAAAAAACATTATTTTATTTTAAAAACCGAACGCTCGAACCGTTGGGACGGATCGAGCGAGGGGAATGCAACGCAAAAAGCAATTGCTTCGATCTCTCAAAATGCGATAGAGGAGACGATCATCGAAACCAACGGAGTTACGACTTCTTTATACGGACTCAGTGGAGAGGGGTGGTGATGCGGCGCGGATTTACTCTGATTGAATTGCTGGTAAGCCTTCTCTTATTTAGTCTCATCGCCGTTTTTTTGTACGGTGGAATCGATCAGATTCGCCTTATGCAGCTTTTTTATACCGAAAAAGGGGAACGGTTCAGTAAGCATGAACGGATACGCTCCCTCTTGTATCGTGATCTCGCACAGGCCGATACCCTGAAAATAGTAGAAGGGGACAGTGAACACACCCTTATCATGTTGGAGCCTACCCGTCAAACGCTTCACCGGATTGCCCTCCCCTATGTCGCATGGTTAGTCATACGCCAGGACAACGCCCTGATTCGTCTCGAATCGGCTGAACCGATCCGTCTTCCCCTCGATCCTACCAAATTTTATGGTGTTCACAGGGACATCATTGCAACCGGATGCACGACTTTTCGCGGGTATGAATCGGCTTCAGGGCGGTTTGCGGCCCTGTTCTGCGATGATCAAGAAATCATGGTGGAAGTGCCGCGTTAGACGCTAAGTGCAAATCCACCGTAGGGGAAAAAATCAATCCCCGTTTGGACCGTTATGACAGTCGTAGCAGGTCACCATCTGACCCGCTTTATAGGTTTTTGTTTTTCCTTCTACACTGAGCGTTCTCGCCGCCCATGTTTTCGAAAGGACACTTCCCCGATAATCGGAGCCGTGACACGCGGTACAGCTTGCCTTATTCGCTTCAGCCACTTTTTCATGCGCACTGACGGCAGCTTGCCCTACCGCATGCATACCGTGGGGACCTTTCGCAAAGCTTGCCGAATCGGTCGGCACCGTCGTATGACAGGTCGAACACTCCGCAATGGTTCCCGTATGTCCCTGCAGCTGTACACTTTGAACATTGTCATTGGCATGGCTGCTCGGATATTCGGCATGGGTTGAACCGTGGCAGGACTCACACTGCAGATTTCCGTGCCCTTTACTGAATCGGTAGAGCGATTTACCGGTCATCGGAACATTGGCATTGGTCGCGAACCGTGTATCCAGTGTCGTCCGCAAGGTCGTTCCGCTCGAAAAAACCGTTGTAAAGCGGGCAAAATTTGCGGTAGAAGATCCGTTTCGGTCATGACACTGTTGACAGTTTGGCTGATCGAGCCACCCTTCCCGTGTTGATGATCCGACCGTACTCATGCTACCGTGGCAGCTTTGGCAGTCGATAGCGTTGGAACCATCCGCTTTTTTAGCATTCCCCATCGTACCGCGCAGACACTTCGTCACCGAACCGGGATGGCATTTGTAACACGAATCGCGGTTCGTACTGCTGTTCATCGAGGTACCCGTGTCCGGATCGATCACGTTCGCATGTTTCGAATGCAACGCTTCGGTAAGGGGCTTGATACCTGCTTTCAACCCTGTTCCCAAGGCATTGGATTTGTGGCATGAAGCGCACAAAATCGGCTGTCCCGCATTGGAGGTAGCCAACAGTGTACCGCCCGTGTAGGTTCCCCCCATCCCTGCTGTAGTGATTGCATTGGGGTGTTTGTCATCATGCAGTTTCAGGATATTTTTCTTCCAGTCTTTTTCGGCATCCGTGTCATTGACCCAACCGGCTGAGGGTTTTGCCGCCGCTACGCTGTTGGAGGCATGACATTTGGTACAGCTCATCTCATCGGAAACGGGAAGCACCACTTTGGTCGTTGCCAATACATTACCGCCGCTGTCTTTCGCCACCACTTTGACCATCGGATAATAGTTTTTGATCCCTTTGTCATCGTAAGGGACGACAGGAATCCCTTCGGCTTCCCACCATCCGTGCGTGCTGTTATACGACATCGCTTCCGGTGTAGTACTTTGTGTTTTTTTACCGGTCAATCCGGTATCCATCCCGAAAACGGCACCGAAGAGTTTTTGGATATAGCTCCAGAAATTGGTTTTACCCTCACTTGTCGTATTGATCGATCCCGTCGTATCGGCAACCGCTTCATACGTAATCGTCACCCCGTTCGTGATACTTTTGCCGCTCGTGAGATCTTTATTGATAAGATGGGCGTGAATATTGTTGTACGGGGGGAGAATACTGAATACCGAATAATCTTTACCATCCACACAGTGCATCCCCAAATCATTCCAGGCTACCAGCGTATATTTGCCGCCGTTTCCGATATCACCTCCGGTTGTCCCTCCACCCGTCGTTGCGGTCGGCGGAGTATACCCTTTGTCTTTGTTCGACGGAGCATCCGGGGTAAAATTGCTCTTCGCGGTTTCACCGTCAACTTTGAACGCACCGATGAGGGCGGTGACATTATCATCGATCGTGGAAACCTCATCGAGATCGACACGCGACTGGGTTTTGAGCGTCTCAACGATGACCGGATCAACCGTGATACCGTTGGTCGTATTTCCGTCACTGTCAAGCGATTGAAGCGTTCGTAAAATGCGGACGACGCGCGCATCGTTCATATCCGAAGTTCCGATAATATCGAGCGGGGTTATTTTCCCGTCTTTAGGCTTGGCGGTTCCGACATACAGATTTCCGATGTGGAAAGTAACGTTCTCCCCCTCTTTGTAGGCGAAATTCCCATATCCGTCCGTGACCCCTTTTTGTGTTGCACTTTCAAATTCCAATCCGGATACGGGAGAATCAATGAACGTCGCCGTAACTACTCCCGTCGGTGTCGTACTGCTATCGCTTCCACCGCCACCGCCGCATCCCGATAAGATGAGGGCGGCCATGGCCGATGATATAAGTCCAATCGCATGACGCATGTTGACTCCTTTTATGATATTTTTGCCGTTATGGTAAACTACGTTTATGAATTTTTGATGAAAAGGGGGGATCAATGCATATTTTAATTATTGATGATAATGAAGAACTCCTTTTTGCCCTCCGGCAACTTTTGAGCGATGCGGCCTATCACGTTGATATTGCCGAAACCCTCCGCAAGGGAGAAACATCTATTTCTCAAAAAAAATACGATCTGATTTTATTAGACTGGATGCTGCCCGATGGAAGCGGAATCGATCTGCTCACCCGGCTGCGCCGTGAAAAGATGGGTACCCCGATTTTGCTTTTTTCATCCAAAAAAGAGGTCGAAGAGAAGGTAGAAGCTCTCGATTGCGGAGCCGATGATTATCTGGAAAAACCGTTTTCAAATATCGAACTCTTAGCAAGGATACGTGCCCTTTTACGCCGTGAAAGCAGCCAAAAACAGACCCACCTCACATTAGACGGACTGATTATCGATTTTTCTTCTCGGAGTGTCCTAGTGGACAACGAGCCGGTCAAACTCTCCGCAAAAGAGTTTGAGTTACTCGAACTGCTCGTTCTCAATGCAAACATTGTCTTGACCCGATATCAAATATCGGAGCATTTGAGTCGAGACTTTGACCATCTGAGTGCGAGCAATATTGTCGATGCCCATATTAAAAATCTCCGAAAAAAACTCAAAGCCGATGAACTGATACAAACGGTGCGCGGAGTAGGCTATATGATTTCCCGCTAGCGCTAAAACGTCCTGAAATGAAACGAAGCACTTGTCCCTTTCCCCTCTCCCGGACTGGTGATCACCAAATCTCCTCTGAGTAAAAGGGCAATCCGTTTGCTGATCGCAAGCCCTAACCCGCTCCCCTCTAATGACGCTTGAGCTTGAGTGCGTACTTGGTAAAATTCATCAAACAGATGGGCCAACGATTCGTGTGCGATGCCGCATCCGCTGTCTTTGACCTCCAGCATGTAAATACCTCGGTAGTAACGAAGCGATAGGTTAATCGATCCGTGTTCCGTAAATTTGATCGCATTGGAGAGGAGATTGATGACCACCTGCCCAAAAAGACGCGGATCGCTTCTAAACGCTCCAACCGAGGGCTCAAACTTCGTCGTAATCTGCAGCCCTTTATCCTCCGCCAGCGGAGAAACCAACTCCAACGCCCCCTCGATAAGGGCAATAGGATCGCACTGCGAAATATGCGGCTCCATTTTCCCCGATTCCGCTTTGGCCAAATCCAAAACATTATTGATCACCCCCAGCAAATGGTGAGCCGAATTTTCGATTTTTCCGAGCGTTTCGTGCATCGGTTCGGGGGTTTGGGGCTGTGTCATCAGATATTGCGTCAAACTGAGGATTGATCCCAGCGGTGTCCGTAGTTCATGCGACATGGCGGATAAAAAGGAGGATTTGGATCGGAGTGCGGCCTGCGTTTTTCCCAACAATTCGATCCGCTCCATGCTTAGGCGCGTGGTAGACATCAGGGCATTAAACGTTTTTGCCATCATCCCTACTTCGTCGCTTCCCGTCTCGGGAACCGTTTGCGTATAATCCCCCGTCATCGCAATACGCTTCGCCGTATCCGAAAGGGAACGAAGCGGGGTGACAATACGAAGGACGATAATCCACACCAAAAATGCGATAATGGCCAGTCCGATAGCAAATCCGCTCAGCAAAAGGGTTTGAAAATGGTACAACAGGGCAAGCGTTTCATTTTTAGGGATGGCAAAATGGAGTACCCACCCCTCCAATACCCCCTCCAAGGTGATCGTGTCATGCAAATAGGCCTTGGTATCCTGGAGGGGAGAATCACTTTTATAATGTGGTGAGAGAGATGCAGGGGGGCTCAGCCATCGATAACAACTTTGATCGCTTTTCAGCTGGAGTGCAAAGTTTTTCAACGGATACGACAACACCAGATACCCTAAAAAATCGTTCGTATTAAAAGATCCGTAAACCGGTGTAATGAGATACAGATTTTTTCCCAGAAAAAAATACGGCTTTTTAGTGTTAACCGCGGGGGCGATAGCATGCGCCTCGGTAAATGCCGTGTTGATCTGATTGACGTTGGAGGAGGCATGGACGGTAAAATCGGGTCCGATCATAAACAAGGAGATATCTTCCCCCAAATCATCCGCTTTTTGTTTCAGGAGGCTCGTGATCCGTCTGTCCATATCCCGCACGATCATATCGTCCATCACTTCGAGACGGGACAAGAAAAGGATCTCTTTTTGCAATCTTTCGATGTGGGTCTTTAAATCTTTTGCTGCAGATACCGACTGGAGATGAAGAATATCCTCCTCTTTTTTGAGCATGAGCTCCGATTCATACCCCCACAAATACGAGAGCAAAACGATAATAATCACCGCAATACTGCCAAAGAGTGCGAGAAACAGCTTATAAACGATCGGTAAATGATTCCATCGGCGGCTCATCGTTTACTCTTTTGAACGAAAAAGGATTTTGAGATGGTATTTTTGGGCCGTCTCTTCTTCGACATATCCCAGAGTATTCTCTACTTTTGATAAAAATTCGGCAACGCTCTCCTGACTCTTGAAGACCTTGGGGGTATGATGCCCGAGGTAATGGGCGCGAAGCCAGTATTGTGCCAACGTATTCCGATCTACTTCCAAAACGTCTCGCTCGAATTTATTACGCAACGGGTGATCAATTCCCAGATTCAGAGGGATCACTTTTTTATTCTCCAATCGAAACCGTTTCCCCATATAAATCCCCCGTATCTCCTCGATCTCCAATGCGTCAACACTGAAGTTTTCGCCCGCAGCAACCACGAGGGTTTCCGCTTCCAACTGGAGCAATCCCCCGCAGATCAGCGCAATAAAAAGTGATTTTCGCATCCCCGTCACCTAAAAAAGGAGCGACAAAGAGAAGAGCCAGCGGTTCAAACGGCTCTCCTGATGGGCTTCATATTCCCCCTTTAACGCCACATTACTGAGCGGCCGGTAGGTATAGCCTGCAACGACCGTAGTATCATGGAGCCGGGTTAGCGGGGCTTTTTCCACTTCCATCCGGAGAATGGCATCGTGCGCCGCCATCCAATGCCAAACCCCCTGCGCGTACACATCGTAAGAGAGTTTATCATCGTGCGTGTCACGCCGGACAATCGATTCGAAAAGAAAATCCCACCCCTTTTTCTCCATCCTAAACGCACCCAGAGCATACAACGCTTCGTGTGCCGGGAGGTATCGAAAATATCCCCCTCCAAAGCGCCACAACGTCTCTTTTTCCCCGACATCGCAGGCAAACGCATAGTGCCGATCAACCGTAAAATTGTTGTATTCACGATCAATATCGCCGGTGGGCTGCAGCGTCAAGGAGAGACGACGGATCGCACGATCCGGTTGACGCGATTCGTAATGGATACCGGTTGTTAATTTCGGAAAAAAATCTTTGACGAGATTGGGGCTGGAGGTGGTATCGCGCAAGACGTTGATGGGCATCTGATTCCAGAATCCGACATCAGAGTTAAATTTTCCGACCCTTAGCTGCTCATTCTCCCCGAAATAATAATCACCGTAAAGCCGCTCGATGTGAAACGTGCTGCTACTGCTCTCATCCGCATGGGCACCATACTCCTTTCGATAGAGATCGGTCGCTTCAAACTCGGCCAGAAAATCATACTGATCAAATTCACCATACGCCAACAACGCCAGATCATCGATATCGAACACGCGGGAATCTTTCTCGATCCCATAAACGGAGGAGAGATAGCCGCCGATAATGACCGGAGAATCTCCCAGTTGAAATCCATCTCCGAACGTATACTCCTCACCCTCGAGGAGCGTACAGGATAAAACAAAAGCAATCATTATTTTTTTAAGATTATTCATACCGCTATTATACACTCTGCGGCACGGCATAAAGCGGTAACTATTTAAACGATGCGGTAAGGCGGCGAAGCCATTTTTCTTTGTAAACCGGCGTTGCGGAGTGATAACGCCCTACCGCCTGGAGATTGAACCCGTGGGCCTTGATATGTTCAGAGAGGAGCCAGCTTCCGACAAAAATATTGACCTTCGGATCAAGGATGTTTTGCTCGTTGATCCCCCACTTCGAAAGGCGCCGCAAATGGGCTGAATTGATTTGCATCAGGCCGTAATCGAGTGTCCCGTTAGCATTGCGGTTGAGGGCTTTGGGGTTAATACCGCTTTCGATCGTTGCGATTTTTTTGAGGAGCAAAGGGGGAATATTGTAATGCTTTCCCGCTTCGTCGAAATAACCGTCATAGAGATTACTCTCCGCTTGGATCACCGTCGCAGTGATAAAAATAAGCAAAACTAAAAAGCTTTTTTTCATAACTTCAGTTTACCCAACGCGCCATAAACCATAACTGAAATTCTGCCGGATCATGCGGTAAATCTATTTCGCCAGATCGTATTTGTCCGCTTTGGATTTCGCCTCTTGCGCTTTTGATTTTTCTCCCGCGTTTTCATAAATAGTTGATGCTTTTCTGAGATAATCGGCATCGTGAACCTCTTCCGCATCCAGGATCTTGAGAGCATTGATAAAATCGTTGCTTTGCGCAAAACACTCTGCAATCTCTATCGCGTGAGCCTGTTTCGCAAACGGCTCAATACTGTAATAGAGTCCCAATTCATAAACCCTCTTGCGCGTCTCCCGTGCGCGTGAATATTCCGACGCCGCTTCCGTGCAATTTCCTTCGTTGACATACGCTTTTATTTTCATGAGTTGCTCGTGATACTGTTTTTGCGTCTCGTTAATCTGTCTGCGTTCGATTTCCGAATAGATCATAACGGCCAAAAATGCACCGATTCCAAAAATCAGAGAAAGCTTCATCAGCATCTTCGATGCAGCGGAAGTTTTTGGCGCATCGGGGTGATAATCATCGGTATAAGCAGATAGGACATCGATATCGGTCGCGACGTCACCGTCGGATTCAAAATCAACCTCAGCACCGATCATGGGCCTAATCGATGATTTGCAGTTGTGAATATCAAAGGGATAGCAATTGCCCTCCTCATCTTCAATGAATCCGCTTTGCGTATCGCTGTTATACTCTAAGATTATGCCGCGCATTGTTTTATCCTCAGATTTGATGTTTGAGCGTCTTGGTCTGAAGCTGTAGATAATTGCATTATAGCTTGTATTTGTTATCTTCGATGTAAATAAAAACAGATGGATAAAGAGGTTTAACTAAGAGATATTGAAGGTGGTGGGTCAACCAGGACTTGAACCTGGGACAACCCCGTTATGAGCCAAACGTACATAATTATCTTAAAATATATTAGGTTCTAAAACGCCCTATTTACCACGGGTATAATTATCTATTAATCTATACAAAACTATACTACTATACCAAAAATGAACACCCAAGTGAACACCCACAAATGTAGTTAGGAACTATACATGGCAATAGATAAAAATGATTATCCAAACACAGTGGAAAATAATTTGTGGGCTAATAACGACTACACAGTATTTTTTTACAACTTCATGTTTGAAAAAAAAAGATATAGAGGGCTTATTGATCTTAGGGATAAATCAGCATGGGGAAAAAAAGATCGAATCACCTTTGCCAAAGGCGATCTGGTTCGGATCAAGAATGAAAAGCGTGATTCTGTCTTCAATACAGAAATTACACTTGCAGCGTATATGGATGAGTTTTGGAAGAATGTCCCGGAGGGAAAATACAAGTCTATTCGTCAAAGTCACTACGATCGATATGTAAAACCTCATATCGGAACAAAAAAACTTGTTGATGTTCGTCAAAAGCACATTGAAGATGCACTGAAAAAACAAGAAGAAGCGAAGCTCTCTCCCCGTACCCGGAAACAAACAATGGAAGTTTTGAATCCGGCGATGAAAAAAGCGATTGCAAACCGTATGATTCAATTCAATCCATGTGATGGAATCAAGATCAAACTCCCTCCGACCAAAAAGATCGTAGTTAATGCGACTCTGACGCTAAACAAGATCCACACAGCAATCGAAGAAGAGTTCAAAGGAGATCCTTTTTATCACGCCCTCTTCCTCTTCGCATTGCAAGGAAGACGCAGAGGCGAAATTATTACCCTTCGATGGGAAGATATCAACTTTGACGCAAACTATTACGTCCTACGCAAAACAAAGAACAATGAAGAGCAAAAGATTTTTTTACCAGAACGGATCAAAGAGCTGCTCAACCAATTTAAAGAAAATGAGGGATGGGTATTTCAATCTCGTCGAACCGGTACTCACCTCGTCGATATCCGTCGCGTTACCGATCGGATGAAAACACGGCTCGGCGATCCGAAATTCGGAGTTCACTATCTTCGTAACGTCATGGTGTCGGCGATGGCAGAAAGTGGACTGGAGAGTATACATCTCTCTGGAGCATTGGGACATAACGACCCTAATACAATCAAAAAATATCTCACCATGAATTATCTCCAAAGTTCAGAGAAAGCAAGCGATGTAATTGATGTTATTGTGGAAAAGAAAACTACTTAAGCTTGATTAGATGTGGGTCAGATTTTTCAACATTCTGTTTATCATAAATGTTTAGAGTAATCCTCTAATTTGTGGAGTTTAATAGTATGGTAAAATTTTGATATCAATTTAGATTAGCAGGGTAGGAGTATAATTTGATTATAGATGAATCATTTATGGAAAACATACTTTTCAATTTCTCGCTGAATAAGGGTCAGGCAGAACTTTTAGATCTCACCTTCCCCCTTAATTCGACATGGACATCTCATGTTCTTGATAAGAAGATCAGTAATGAAATTAGAGAACAGCTTATCTTACTTCGTGGGGATTTTTCTGAAGAGAATCAAAAACAGATACTTTTAAATTATCAATTTATGAAAGATAGTGGAAACATACAGCGTGTAGAAGTAAGCGAAAAATCTACAGACGATAGTAATATGAATTCCTTATCCATCTATTGTGATGGAGCCTGCTCTAATAACCCTGGGGAAGCAGGTAGTGGCATTGCTATTTATTATCAAGGAAAGAAACCTACTCTTCTTTACGGTGCATTTCACATTTTAGGAACGAATAACACGGCAGAACTCAATGCCTTACAAAAAGCTCTTGAGATCGCAGCCGCAGAGAAGGGCAACTTTCCGAAAATCACTATTTATTCTGATTCACAATATAGCATCGACTGTATTAGTAAATGGGCTTATACTTGGAAGAAGAATAACTGGACAAAAAAGGGTGGAGAGATCAAGAACATGGAGAAGATACAGGTTGCACATGCACTATATGACGAGATAAAAGAGTTTGTAACCTTGAAGCACGTCAGAGGGCATACTGGCGAAGAGGGAAATGAATTGGCTGACAGAATGGCTCTACTTGCAATCTCATCGCAGACAGAATCGTATACGGAATTTAATTATGGTTCTGTAAAAGGGATTCTCAAGGGTTAGCAAGCATTTAAGAGGCTCTCTCCTGAGAGCAGGGTACTCTTCTCACTCATTGATAAAATAGAGTTCTCGACGAGCTCGACGTGCGTTTGATAAAAATTCTTTTCAATATCTACTATCTTGCTCTTGTCTTCCACAATCGTCGCATTTCTTGTCTTGAAATGCTGACCATCAAAAAACACCTCCAAGAAGCGGTTGTCTTCGTTCCCATTGCGTAAAAGCATATCGACGGTGACATAACCCTCATAACCAAGCTTTTTTAATGCCTCGATAAGCATTTCATCATTACGTAATGATGCATTATAAGAAGAAGCAATCAAATATACATGCTTTTTGAGAATAGTATAGTAAAAATCACCCTTACAATGGAAATTCATCGCTTAAGTCCTCCATTAGTTCTAACGACTCCAATAGTATCTCTATGGCTTTGTTACGGTCTTTGATCACACGAGCCTCACTTATGTCTATGCCTAGGTGAGATAGACTATGTCTATGCGCATTATAGAAAGTATAGCATTTATCCAGTTTATTTTTAGTTTCCTCTGCAATTCCTATACTACCATTTGGTCTAAGTTGATACATGTTTTTAGGTGCATGATGTCCAAACATATCAAACCCATTTTTCTCATTATACTGATATCCGTTATCTTCAAGGATAACAGCCATAACATGTTCCATTACTCTAAAAGTCGGTGTCAGCATAATGGAATGATCGGAAAAATCAATATTTACTTTAATAAGTTTCAACGACGGAGTAATAATGGTCTTGACTGTTGATGATAGCTTCCTATGCAATGTTGGAAGATGCACTGCCAAAATATCATCCACAGGAGCAGATTTAATCTCTTCGTAGTCATCTATGACTTTACCTAAAACATCATAACCAAGAATCTCTAGTTCCTTAGAGAGAAATGTAAAAAATGAAAGCACTTTACCTTGGAGCTGTAACTTGCTGGTCCGAGTAAAGTATTTGAACGTAAAGGTACCCTCTTTGTCCTTACTAAACTGGTACTGAAATCCCCCGCTAATCTCTTTTTCATTAATATCCTCAGCATGTTTAGACTTTATTGTGCTTAGCAACTTATCAAAGGCTTCTTGGGATACAATGATAGAAAAATTTACATCTTTTAATGGTAAGAAAGATGTTTTCTCAATAATGGCATTACAGATCGGTATTGCGATCTCTTTGTCTCTACCAGCTGGAGTAAGCGTGGTTCTACCATCTCCTTTTAAGTAAACAGTCAATATACAGGACTTATCACCTTGGGTTATATGATAGTTGTGTTGTCCTGATGACTTCTCTTCTATAGTGTAGGTAACACCTGTGTCGGCAATTACCCTCTCTATCTCACTACGGTCAAGTCGTTTATCTTTATAATCACTCATCATAAACCTTCACACACTATATATTAAGAATTTAGGAAAATTTCATGAAACTATAGCATACATTATATTGTCTTGCCTTTATAAGAAAAAAACTCTCTAACTGTATAAATTTTAAACATTTAAACTGAATGTTTCTCGATCCAGGCATCGATTTCAAGGCGATCATAGCGCATATTATTTGGAAGATTTTACAGCTTTATATGCTACATAAAGAGTCATAATTGGAGCTAAAACTATACTTGAACATGCTACTAAAAAATACGCCACAAACCAAAACCCAGCAAAGAAAATTACACCTATTAATTCACCCATCTCATGGGTAGCAGGAGTCCTACCTTTTGCTACCCCTTTGGCGATAATATCTACTTCTGACATTCTTTTCTCTTGGGCTTTTTTTAGATTTGTAAAGCCTTGCGCTCCACGAATAAGACTCGCTATACCAACAATCCAAAAAATAGGGGTTAATAAAGAATCATCATTGTTTTTGAAAGCGTAAAATATTAAAGTTGCGATAATCCAAATTAATAGAGTAATAAGTATTTGCATCCAAAGTTTCGCATTTAAAAACTTTTTGATCATGCCAGTAGGTTTTTGAACTTCATCGATTAAAGTAGTGTTTTGTTGAAATTTTGCAGCAATAGCAACACCACATTTAGGACATATTGCAGCACTATCAGAAACTTGATTACCACATTCAAAGCATTCAATTAAAGCCATATAGCCTCCTAAAAGGTTAAAAGAATATATTCTACTCATCTTTACCAAAAATAGCAACTTCCCATTGATGATTAATGTCAAAAACTCTTTACGCTGATTCTTCCGAAACAACAGAATGTTTTTCAATCCATGCATCAATTTCGAGACGATCATATCGAACGTAACCGCCCAGCTTTTTGTATGGGATCAGCTTTTTAGATCGCATCTTATCCTGCCATTTTTTACCAAAACCGTACTCTTGCAGAAGTTCATCAGGGGTTAAAAAGCGTTTCATGCAACCCCCTTCCCTTGTCGGATTTTGCAGGATTCATAAAAAGCAATCTCAAACATCACAGGGGTTATATTAACCCCAAAATCTTTGATGTGATCAGTTGCAATTTCTTTGCACTTTTTTCGGTTTTTGTAACCAAAGTCGCAAAAATCTCGATATAAGTCATTTAACGGCTTCGGCCATGTATTCGTAAGATTTTTCCAATCCAAAAAATCATTGGATTCATCTGAATCCGGGTTTTGCAATTCACTTATGATGGTCTTTTTAAAAGCAATTGGATTTCTAATCCCCTCCCCTGCCATTCTAAAAAGCAAATACTCCTCGCGCGCGTTATCCCCCCTTATATCTATCTCTTTTCTCTTATCTCTTTTCTCTGTCGTTACGTTTTTGTTACACGACGTTACGTCCGTGTTACATTGTAACGATAGAGGGTCTTTTTGTTTCTCGCGAAAACGTCTTACACGCTCTGCGCTGCTTGATTCTGTTCCAATAAGAGTAGGCACAGATGGCAATAAAAATTCTTTGTCAGATAGCGGCTCAATGAGGCCCGTAGAGTTCATGAACGAAAGTGCAATTTCAACATTAGAGACATCCTCATCGAGGATGAGGGCAAGTTCCTCTTGCAACGTCTTTTCAATCCCTTGAAATTTAATGACACCTCCATCACGAATAGAAAGCAGCATAATTTTTTGCAAGATGATAGTATAAGTGTCGCCGCCGGCTATTTTGCGAAGTTTTTTTATTTTTGGGTCGCTGAAAAAGTCATCTTTCAACTTAAGCCAATAGTATTTCTTCGAAGACATCTCACACGCTCTCAAACTGAAGATGATTTTGGTGTTTGTTGTAGACAAGAGCCATTTTACACCTTTATTTTTAATTATGTCGTATTGATTATATTTTGACTATATATAATCATTTATTAGCAACATATTACTCTATTTTGCATACTTTGTCAATTATATTGGTAATTATATATGTTGTAATGAGTATATAATTTAAAACAAGTTTTTGGAAAAGAGGAATATACACCCAAATTCTCTTAAAAAGGTCCCTTGAGTGTCAGTCCTTTTGGTTTTTCATGCTGTGCATTGTATTGTTCTATCTTGGTAATAACTTCGCATATGTCGTTTTTAGAAGCATTTGATCTGGATCTATTTTGTTCCAATCTCGTCTTATATACGTCATTACGCCGCTCTATAGCCGTTTTATAAGGTTCTGCCGTGTTTCGTTTATAGTTCAATGCTTCCCGTTGACGATGTACGATCTTTGAAATATCCGGATCTTGATGCTCAACTGCACTGTGAATCTCTGCAATCATATCGACGAGATGATCGGAGTGATCTTTGGCTTTGGCTGTGATCTGCTCGACTGCATCGGCGATCTTTGGAGCAATTAATTCCGCGCGGAATGTCGGAAATATTGTCGCAAACACACCGACTTTGACGGCGGCTTCCATGACTATTTTGTCTTTTTCAATATTTTGAGCTTTTAAACGCTCTATTTCGCGTTTTTGAGCCTCAATAGTATTATGTGCTTCTGAAAGTACGTTTTGAGCTTTTAAAGCCAGTTCTGTACTTTCTGTGAGTCTTTTTTCAAGCTCGGTAATCTTTTGGGCTTTTACTTCGTCATTCCTAGTCTTATTAATCTCGGTATTGAGCCGGTGAAGCTCTTTTTTCTGTTCGGCATCAAGGGCTTCCATCGTGGAAATCCGCTTTTGAGCCTCCCGGAAGTTGTATTCTAGCCGGGTAATCTCCAGATTTTTAGCCTGGATAATCGGACCATGTTCAAGTTGATTTGTCACTTTCTCATTCCGGACTGCTTTGTGCTGTGCCTTGATCTCGGCAACTGTCGAACGTTTGTCACTCTTTTTTTCCGATTTGTATTCAAGCTCCAAAACCTTGGCTGCTGTTTTGATCCGGTCGTTTAAATCCTTGTGCTGCATCCGGCCGGTCTTGCCGGTTCTCGGATCGAACATCGAGAATTTAACATGAGCATGATGGTTGTGTACCAGTTTAAAATCCTTGATATCAACCTTTTCGCTAAACTCCTCGGCTTTTGGCCGGTAGTCCGGTGCATGGGTAATCGATTCGGCCAGGGGGACACGGTACCATTCATCACCTTTTAGGAGGATATCTTTCGTCGGATAGTATGTGATCCCGTTTTCGTCCTCAAAGTGTCCTTCGTCTCGATGGATCGAGAGCTCGGTGATGTAGTGGCCGCCATACTTGGCCAAGAGTTCGTCGAACACCTTTTGAACATCGACCGCGGTATGGTGAGCTTCAAGGGAAAGGACAGTCTCTTTGATGAGCGCGTCCTTTTGTTTTTGCTGCATTTTTTGGCCGGTCGTCTCTTTATACCTCGCTTCGGCCAGTGCCAAAAAATCAGAATCGGAATGACGAAGATCGTAGACGTTCTCCGATCCTGGGAGAGTGCCTATTAGATATTTCGGCTTCTCTTCCCTGCTGTTGTGTGCCGACGAATGAGAATCGGCGGCGGTGACTGAAAAGGTAGCGGATCGTGGCATTTTTTCTCCTTTCCGGATGAGCTCGCGAGACAAGGGAACAACGCAGTACCATTTATGGTGCGTAGTTGCAACTACGCACCCCTTCGGAGTTCTACGTTGAGATTGCACTGCAAGCGGCACAATTTGGGATCATCCCTACGCTCACAAGCTCTCACAATGGATGATGGGGGGAAGTGGATTAAAGTTTCAAATTGGTCGATTTTTTCGAATGCGTTTTTTTCAGCTCGGCCAAAGCTTCCTTAAGAGTTCTCTGGTTATTGCTATTATTGGAATCAATAACGAATTCTTTCATTAGGGTCATCATCTTTTTTGGGTCAAGTGTAAATATATCGCCCGTATGATTAAGCTTGTATTCGATCGCTTGATCAATAGATTTACGCATAAGAGGAAGTGTATCTACAACATTAGCCGCTTCCAAAAGATCAATAATTTTGACAAGTTCATTCAAAATCTCTGATGCTTCTTTATCCGGATCTTCCATGTCCTGAAAGTATTGGACTACTGCTGTAAACTGCAACTCGAGCATTTTCGTACTCATCGATGCCGAACCAAGACCGTCAGAAGATCCGTTGCCGCCATTTTCGTCAACCTTCTTATTTAGGTTGCTGATCAGCTGCAACATTTCTGCCAATGTTCTAGAACGGGCTTTGAAGAGTTCCTCAAGTCTTTGCAAAATGTCTTTCTTCATACTTTTTTCCTTTTTGTTTGATTGCATCGTTCAGTGTAAAATATACTAATCTACTTATTCATCCTGATCTCCCAAATAAGTTGCAATGTCTTTTAATAACCATTCTAGACGATATGCTTTGTCATCAATTGGTTTAATCATCTTTCCTGCTTTACACCGTCTTCGTAATGTTTGGACGGTTATTCCTAACTCTCCAGCTACTTCCGGAGCCTTAAGTACATTCTTTTGATGCCGTTTGTATAACTCAACAAAAACATTCCCCATATTTCCTCTTTTTATTATGTCGTTTTGATTATATATCAACCATAAATAATCAATTAAAAGTAGTATACTACTCCATATAACATATATTGTCAATACTCATTGGTTATATATGCTATAATGAGCGCATTATTGGAGGTAATGATTATGTTTTCACGTGAAATAGCAGATCGGATTAAACTCAAGCTAGGTATTGCTACAGATCGCGCAATGGCTGAACGAATGAACGTGAAGTATGGAACATTCGCCAACTGGATGGCCCGTGATTCAATGCAACTGGATGTTGTCATTCAATTTTTGATAAAAGAGAACATTGATTTAAATACGATCTTCGATAACGAAAAAGTATCATTTAATAGCGACTCATGTTTCGGCACGACTAAAAACGTTGAGAGCCCCGAAATCGATGCAAAAATTTTCAATGATTTTAAAAACAAATTTGAGTATTACGCTGAAGAAGGCGGCAGACTCCTGACGGCGCCATTTGTCGCAGATCTTGAAGAATTGTTTAAAGAGTATGATAGAAGAGTAGAAAAAATAAAAGAAACATTTAAAAGCAGATAAAAGGCTTTAAAGTATCGTAAACTGATTGTATTTTTTTAGTGTTTACACATATATATTTTAAGAAGCTCTGGAGGCATCCCCAAGGGAGGGAAGCAAAGCTGATCCAAGGGAATGAAACTCACTCCTTCACCTCAGGCCTCTCCCCACTAGCAAGGGAGGACGATAAAGCCTGCCACGGACGAATTTTCCCTATTCTCTACCCCGCTCTACTTGCTATCCGGTCACATCCTTTTTACTGACTCAAATAATATCAGTTTTTGAACTTCTAATATCATTATAGATCATGTCCAACAACAGTCTCGCAAATCCGCTTTGAACTTTCTCTTCGGTCAGCACCTGTTTGGCCATATTCTCATGTGCACCCATACTACCAACAATGGCATCGAGCATCACCGTAGGGAAATCACCTAGCATGGCTTGTTCTCTCGAATTGGTGCGAAATTGCTCGACTACTTTTGAGTTCTCCATCACTTTATCTTTGATAGTACGTGCGTAATTAAGTTTATCATCATCCGTCAGTTCACCGGCAAAGAGTTCATTCATTTTTTCGACGATATGCTCAATCGTATCGGTTTCAGGGTCACGAGGGATACCACCACCGGGGCCATCAGGTTTAATCGTTCCATCATCCAGATTGATAGACTGCACTTTTTTATTCCGTAGACTGTAGTGTGTCATTTCAACATTACCGATATCGATTGGAGGAGTGATATCGATTACTTTGAGATTCGGGAGAAGTCCTCGCGCGTATGCACATAATTTTTCAAGATCGGCATCTTCATAGTCCACAATCTGTGAGAGAAATTCATACATACGAATAAAGGTTCCAAGGTCTTTTTTGAAAAGATCGAGGGCATCTTTATCTTCTTTGGCGCTGGTGATATCACGCTGTGCATTATGAACACCGGCTTCATCTTGGTTTTCTTTCGCATGAGAGAGTGCTATATTGGCAGCATTTATTGCTTCCAGTGCTGCTTTATAGCGTGTCTTATAGCGTTCACTTGCCGGTTTAACTGCGGCGGACATCGCTTCTTGTTTCCCTTTGGGATCGAAGTAGGCTTGTGCAAATTGTTCTACTTCGTTTTGAGTATAAATTCCAAATGCACTTAGTTTCATTTCGATCTCATGAACGATATTCGGATCACTCACATCGGTCAAAGCAGCGGCGGTATAGTAAGGGTCAAATGCCTCTTTGATCTCATCGGCTTTATTAAAAAAGTCGAGGATAAAGACCACATCTTTCCCCGGATAAGTACGATTAAGTCGTGAGAGAGTTTGTACTGCTTCAACACCACTCAGTTTTTTATCTACATACATAGCACAAAGCTTAGGCTGATCGAAGCCGGTTTGAAATTTGTTGGCAACGATCATCACCTGATAATCATCACTATCAAAGGCTTTGCGCATATCACGCCCTTTGAGATTTGGATTCATTGAGCTTTCCGTGTACTCGTTGGTTATCCCTTCAACATCATCGATCACACTTCCAGAAAATGCCACCATAGCTGCAATATTAGGGTAGCTATTCTCATGGATGTATTTATCAAATGCCAACTTGTAGCGTACTGCCTCTTTACGAGATCCGGTGACAACCATTGCCTTGGCTTGACCATCAAGAAGATGAGCTATATGGGTACGGAAATGCTCGATAATGATCTCTATCTTTTGAGCGATATTATAGGGGTGTAATTTGACCCATTTCGCCAGCTGTACTTTTGCTTTTTTAGCATCCACTTCACGCTCGCCTTCAGCGGTTGCAAGCTTGTAAGCAAGATCATACGTCGTATAGGATTTCAGTACGTCGATGATAAACCCTTCTTCGATCGCTTGACGCATGGTGTATGAGTGAAACGGAAGAGGAATATTATCGGATGCCGCCGGACGAGTTGGATCCGGCAGAGTTCCAAACATTTGGAGTGTTTTACTCTTCGGTGTAGCGGTAAAAGCAAAGTAGCTGATATTATCACTTTCAGAGCGGGCTGTGAGGGCAGCAGCAATGACATCTTCCGCACTGATTTCTTCACCCTCTTCGATTTGTTGAGTTGTTAGAACTTCACGAAGTTTTTTAGCCGTTGCTCCGGTTTGTGAGGAGTGCGCTTCATCGGCGATAATCGCGTAGGTTTTCCCTTTGAGCGTAGTTCGTTCTCGTATCGCATCGATGACAAACGGGAAGGTTTGAATCGTCACGATAATGATCGCCGCACCCCGTTCCAATGCGTCTGTGAGCTGTGTCGATTTGCTCCCCTCACCCTCATCACGGTTGATACGAACTATCACACCGTCTTTATGCTCAAACTGTGAAATCGTTTCTTGAAGCTGAGAATCCAATACAGTTCGATCGGTGATGACGATAACTGAGTTGAAAATCCGCTCACTGATATCGCTGTGCAGTGATGAGAGTTGATGCGCAAGCCATGCGATGGAGTTAGATTTTCCACTACCCGCACTGTGTTGAATCAGATAACGCTGACCTGCACCCTTAATCTTGGAATCCTCGATCAATGCCGTAACGACATTTAGCTGATGGTAGCGCGGGAAAATGAGACTTTCACTTTTGTATTTTTTCCCCGTGAAATCCTCTTTCTCTTTAACTTCGAGGTGGATATAACGACCAATGATCTTTAACCAAGTATCTTTCGAGAATACTTCTTCCCATAGATACGATGTCGCATATCCGTTAGGATTGTGAGGGTTTCCAGCCGCTCCATCATTACCTTTGTTAAACGGCAAGAAAAACGTATCTTTCCCTTTAAGTTGACTCGTCATATAGACTTCATCGGTACTTACCGCAAAATGTACCAGTGAGCGTCGTTTAAAAGCCAATAGCGGCTCTTCGTGCTTCGTCCCGGGGTCTTTTGGGTTGCGGTCGTATTTGTACTGATTAATCGCATCTTGAACGTTTTGTGTGAAATCGGTTTTTAGCTCGATAGTAGCAACGGGAATACCGTTGAGGAAAAGTACCAAATCGATGCTGTTTCGATTATGCTCGGAGTAGTAAACTTGACGAACAATACGGAGGATGTTGGTATCGTAATCGGCTTGAAGCTTATCAGAGTAAAGGTCAGGTTTGAATTGGCAGAGTTTAAAACGGGCGTTAATCTCTTTGAGTTCGTGGCGGAGATAGAAGAGTGATCCTTGCTTATCCATCATTGAGGCGACATGACGGCATAAGGCTACGTCTGTATTGCTTTGATGACGTTTGGAAAACTTCTCATACTCTTGCGGCTGAGTTGTTCGGACATAGGCAATGAGATCTTCGGGATAGAGGGCAAGTGTTTTATCATAGCCTTCACTGGTTCCCTCAATCCAGTTGTGCTTCGTCAGATATTCCACTATCTCGGTTTCAAAAACTATCTCTTTGTGTTTACTCATCATTTTTCTCCATCAAATTGCAACTATTCGTAACACAATATAAAATTCTTTTCTTTCATAAGGTTTACCAAAAGTGACTTATGCCATACTTCTAGTCTTACAAACGCCAAACCGCTGTTCAAATACGTTGAGATGTGATTTAGCATTTTCTTCCTCTATTTGTTTACGTTTGGCTTTTTTCATTTCATCCCTCGTAAAATAAATTTCTTTATTTGTTCCATTTGCTTCCGTTTTACTTTTTTTGTAAGTCTATTAGATTCATTACGCATAAAGCTATCACTTTTAAAACCTCGGAAAATACGTTCAATCTCAGTAGTTTCAAACTCTGCATACGATGAAAAAGAATCTAGCTTACCCAGTAAAAAAAATAAGAACATATAAACATCAACTAGTTTATGGTCACTTACGGATGTCCTTAAAGTATGAAAACTACCCACTCCAATAACACTTCTATAGCTTCTATTAAACAATCTTTCTCGATGTGCTGCACGATTACGGATCTCATTAAGTCGCTCAAGATAAGGTTCAAAAGTCGATGGATTAGCAATCCCGAATGAATGAGCAATGTTTTTTAATAAATCAAAATTTCCTATTTTTAAACTTTTAATAAAATGGATAACGACACCCAATGTAGCACTTTCAATGAGATAATGAAACGGAGGGTAATTGATATTGCTGTTAATCTGGATTAATGTTTCACCATTTAAATAGCGTCTTTGATTGAAAAGAAAACCATATTTTTGTCTATAATAAAGTCCATAATGAGAATAGCTTTCTCCAGAATTAATAGCGTGTTGAGCGTTCTTCCAATTTTTTTCTGTTTCTTTATTGATAAAAAAACGTGCGTTTTTATGATGTTTAGTAGCGAGATAAAAGAAAGGATTTTGTGTTCTTTGATAGCATTGTTCTATCAAAATAGATTTAAGCTTCGTCTCTATAGCGGAAGACATATCCATTAAATATTTTGTAATATATTTATCAAAAAAATACAGTAAAAGTACATCATCAATACTGTGATGATTCACGTTTGGTTTAAATGCGTAGGCATATCCTTTTAATTTAAAAATGCCAATATTAGAAACAAGTTTTTCAATACTATGATCATCAAGATATTGAGTACGCATAAGCCCTTTTGTATATTGTCCTTCCAGATAAGTTTGAATATCTTTACGTTGATAATTATAACTACTCAAATATTCCCCCTCACATCAATTTTCCCTGTAACTGCCGCAGAGATCAAAGCCGTTCGCCGTTCTTTCATCAGTTCTATCGCTTGGCGAGCTTTGGCAATAAGGGTATCGATTTTGGCAGTTTGAACGTCAAGAAATGCAATAATCTCATTTTGCTCATTGAATGGAGGAAGAGGAATAGAGATGGCTTTAACAATGTCTGTATTTAGGTTCGGTTGCCCAGATCCTTGATTCATCCGATCTCTTAAATTATCAGTTAATGAAAAAAGATAAAAGTATGCAAATTCTATAGCAATTTTTGTATCTAAATTTTCAAAACCAACAACACCATCATTTGCATTTGCATCGATATTGAGAATTTTAGGAACTCCCAATGTTGCGCCACTATTTGATAATAAAAGGGTACCGGCTTTGAAAATACGGCATTGTTCACTACCTTTTTTTGTTAAAAATGTTTCAGTCTCTATAAGGTATTTGTTGGTGTCTTTTGTAATTTCAGCTACAGTAACCCATGGTGAATAATCTCCATGAAAAAGGGTGGGATCACCCGCTGGTCTCGGAGAGCCGCCACGAACAACATTAGAGAGATATGAAAATTTACTAATAGCCCAATGCTCCGGCACTTCTCCTAGCCACTCAACTCCGCTGTCTTTCATTTTCACATTCGTGTCAACCCCTTTGGTAACGGCGTGAGCGATGATGGCGGAGCGTTTTTCACCTAACAGCTCGATCATTCGCTCTTGTTTCGCAATCAGGGTGTCGATTTTAGCAGTTTGGATGTCAAGGAAATTGGCGATAGCTGTTTGCTCAGAAAGAGAAGGTAATCCCAATTGAATATTCAAAAAAGTCTCAGATCTAACAACTTTTCTCAATCCTGTATAAAAAGGCTTCAAACCTTTATATTCATCAATAGACAAGTAGTAATAATAAATAAATTTTGAATCTACTCCGCTATAGCATCTGGCTACATTGTATGCCCCTGTAATCATTCCAACATCATTTGAAATTCCTATAGTCCTTGGCGTTTCATCTATATCAAATAAGCAAAATATGAGGTCATTTTCTTTGACTTCTTGATAGGTATTAAACTCTGCTGGAAATTTACCTTTTCCACTCTCGATATCTCTTGGGATAATTCCATTTTTAGATAACGATAGTAGACAATACTCTGATGAGTTTTCGCCTACAAGATTTTTTACAAACTTAAATACCTGTTTATTTCTTCCAATCTTCCAATGTTCAGGCACTTCCCTAAGCCACTCAACGCCGCTATCTTTATAGCTAGGATAGGGTTGGTATCGACTCACGAATGGACCTCACTAAGCAAATCAAGAATCTCTTGAGTAATGCCATCAAGTTCTATATCAATCTCGTGTAGGCTTCGTGGCGGTGTGTATTCGTAAAAATGTCTGTTAAATGGAATTTCGTACCCCACAATACCGATTTCCCCGTCTTTGATATCCATGTGTTTTTTGTCCTCGCTGATCCAAGCATCTGGAACATGCAGCAGCACTTCACGTTTGAAATATTCCTGGATATCCTCTTTGAGCGGGATGTTCTCATTGTCACGCAACGCAGTATCGGGTTTCGGCTTCCCTTTGCTCATCACCACTTTGCCATCTTCGATCAACGGGCGTTCGACAGTAATACGGCGATATCCAAAATCGATAGTATCAAAAATCTTGCTAATTTTAGACTCTTCAAATGTTCCATAAATGCGGGTAATCTCATCAATACTCGTATCCGAGAGCTGTTTACGCTTGCTCCCCAGAGATTTCCGCATACTCTCACCAAAACTAGACGCATTAACCAGTTGAACTTTGCCTTTTCGTTCAGGAGCTTTGTGGTTAGAGAGAATCCAGATATAAGTTGCGATACCGGTATTGAAGAACATATCAGTCGGCATCGCAACGATCGCTTCTAGGAGATCGTTCTCTAAGATATAACGGCGAATTTCACTCTCCCCACTTCCTGCACTACCCGTAAAAAGAGGCGAGCCGTTAAGGATAATTCCGATACGGCTACCTCCTTCCTCTTTGGGGCGCATCTTGGAGATAAGATGGAGCAAGAATAATAATGAGCCATCACTCACACGAGGTAATCCGGGAGCAAATCGTCCGCCGTAGCCCTTTTCCAAATGCTCTTTTTTAACTTCTTTCTCGACCTTCTTCCACTCGACACCAAAAGGGGGATTGGAGAGCATGTAGTCAAACTTCTTATCGTAGAGTTGATCGTCACTGAGAGTATTGCCGTATTTGATGTTTTCAACCGCTTGCCCTTTGATCAGCATATCAGCTTTACAGATGGCATACGACTCAGGATTGAGTTCTTGTCCAAATGTGACAAGTTTTGCATCGGGATTCATTTCATAAACGTATTCGCTACCCGATGAGAGAAATCCGCCAGTACCGGCTGTAGGATCATAAAGACTGCGAACGATCCCCGCTTTGGTCAGAATCGAATCATCCCCGATAAAGAGCAATGAAGTAGTAAGTCTCACGATGTCGCGAGGGGTAAAGTGTTCCCCTGCTGTTTCATTGGAAGCTTCCGCAAATCGGCGGATAAGTTCCTCAAACACTAATCCCATTTGGTGATTACTGATAGCATCGGGGTGGAGATCGACGGCGGCGAATTTCTCGACGATCTTGTAGAGAAGGTTCGATTCATCCAGATAGGCGAGCTGTTCGGTAAATTTGTACCGCTCGAAAATCTCGCGGGCATTCGGACTGAAATCGGCGATGTAGGTTTCGAGATTGTGGCGGAGATTTGTTGCGTCCCCCATCAGAGTAGAGAGTGAAAATTTCGAAGTGTTGTAAAAACTCTGATTCGATTTTTTGGTGAGAAATACTTCCATAGGGATACCCATGCTTTTGCGAGCTTCATATTCGGCAAGAACCGCGCTGCGTGTAGGCTCAAGAACACATTCCAAGCGACGCAGAAGGGTAAAAGGCAAGATTACCTTGCCATAGTCGGATTGTTTGTAATCACCTCTCAGAAGATCGGCAACCGACCAGATAAACGCTGCAACAGAAGAAAAACTCATAAATCATCAACCTTAATACTTTTTGTTAAATGATTATACAAAAAGAGACTGAATATTTATGAGTAAAGATCTACATATTTAGATGACTTTGGAGGTAATCAGTACCCATTAAAGTGTGTCTATTCAAAATTCAACTATATTTAGGGATTTAAAGATTTGATTGAGTGTTTTGGATGATATTGAAATGTAAGGTGGTGGGTCAAGCAGGACTTGAACCTGCAACAACACCGTTATGAGCGGTGGGCTCTAACCATTGAACTATTGACCCATTTAAAAATAAAGTGAACACCCAAGTGAACACCTGAAGTTTTCTTAGACGGTTTAAAGCCCTATCTATCGGCTTAGAATCATTTTATCTCAATACGTTATGAGCGGGGGGCTCTAACCACTGAACTATTGACCCATTTTTGAAAGAGCGCAATTATAAACGCTCTTTGATTAGAGAAAGCTTTTTTTACCGGTATCACCGTAAAGATATCGAAACCGATAAGCGACAAGGTTTTCCATGATGGCCAGAAGGACCATGAAATTGACAAAACTGCTTCCGCCGTAGCTAAACATGGGCAGAGGAACCCCCACGACGGGGGCGACTCCGATCGTCATGGCGATGTTGACCGCCATATAGATGAAAAAGAGGAGCGATAGCCCCCCTGCGACGACTTTGATATAGTAATCTTCGGTCCAAAAGGCAATAATCATCAGATGGATGATCAATGCCGAATAGAGGGATATGAGCAAAAATGCTCCGAAAAAACCGAACCGCTCAACGACGTAGGCAAAGATAAAGTCACTCGATGCGATGGGGAGGAATTTCATCTGCGTTTGGGTGGCGTCCTCTTTGTCTTTTCCAAAAAATCCCCCTGAGCCTACGGCAATAATCGACTGTTCGACGTGATAGCTCGGTTTTTCACCGACAAAATCATACAAACGCTGCTTTTGGTAATCGTGCAGCTGGGTATAAATAAGCGGCAGGGAGATGACGAACGTAACCGCCAAGCCGATCCAGATTTTCCACTTCACCCCGGCGATAAATAAAATCCCGAACCCTAACAAGGCCAAAACGGTAGCGGTTCCCAAATCGGGTTCTTTGGCAATCAGGAAAAACGGCAAAAGGATAAAAAACGAGAGTTTTATAAACTCTTTTAATCCGTAGCCCTCACGCGGAGGGGGATTGCGGCTGATGAGATAGGCGAGCATCAGGACAAAGGCGGGCTTGATCAGCTCGGAGGGCTGAAGGGTGAAATGGATAAACGGAATCTCAATCCACCGCTTGGCCCCCAGTCGGGAGTGTCCCACAAACTCTACGGCAATAAGGAGCAAAATACTCCCCCAGTACGCTATCGGGATCATCCACAGCATCTTGCGGATGGGGAGGAGAAAAAGGGTGATAAAAACACCGATTCCGACCGAAACATAAACGAAATGTTTTTGTCCCAAGGTGGGATGGATTTCGTAAATCAGCCAACCCGACGTAAAAACAAGCGGAATCAACAAAATAATAGTTATGAAATCAAAGTGTGCTAAAATTCGTCGATCAATATTGAGCACTACGGTCCTTCTTTTTTTGCTAATTGTAGCACAGCAGAGTTCTAATCACACCTATGGAGACCTATGAGACAAGAAGAATCTATCTTTACCACCGATGCGGCGGTTCGTCTGGACGTTTTTTTAACCCAGCAGCTGGGGCAGACACGCAACCAGATCACACAGCTCATCGAACAGGAGTGCGTCACCGTAGACGGTAAAGCAACCGCTAAATCAGGGTTAAAACTCAAACCGAATCAAACGGTTCATATCCGATTTCCGGAGCAAAAATCGACTCCGGCGCAGGAGATCGATTTCGAGGTCGAAATTTTGTTTGAAGATGAGGATATTCTCGTCATCAACAAACCCAGCTCCCTCACCGTCCACCCCGCACCGAGCGTCAAAGAGGCAACACTCGTTGACTGGCTCAAACACAAAGGGATCGCCCTCTCAACCCTCAGCGGCGAAGAGCGTCACGGAATCGTCCACCGACTCGACCGCGGAACGAGTGGCGCGATGGTTATCGCCAAAAACAACGAAGCGCATGAAGCCCTTTCCCTCCAGCTTCAGGACAAAACGATGGGACGTTTTTATTTGGCCGTCATCACCCCTCCGATGAAAGAGGAGATCACCATCATCGACCGCCCTATCGGACGGAGCGCACACAACCGTCTCAAAATGGCTATCAATGAGATGGGTAAAAGTGCCAAAACCGAGTTTCGCAAACTTCTCCCCAGCCATGATGAGACCGAAGAGCTGATCGTGTGCAAGCTCTACAGCGGACGAACCCATCAGATACGGGTCCATTTGGAATCTATCAGCCGCCACATTCTCGGCGATCATCTCTATGGAACATCGGCAAAAAGCGATAAAATGGAACGTATCTTGCTTCATGCCTATAACCTTTATTTTACCCATCCGACGACCAAAAAGAGGGTCCATTTTACCGCGTCGCTCGATCGTGTGATGGAAGATTATTTAAATAAACATTTTGATCCAAAGGAATACAATGAACTCATCGATCCGATACGCATTGAGCGTCTCTTTAGCACTGAGTCTCTTTAGCGGCTGCACCCCTCAGCCCACACCGCCTAAAACCGTTACGATTGATTCATCTCTCCCTACCCCGTCGATGAACGGATTTATCGCCGACATCACGTCGGTCGCGTTTGAGTGGAAACCGCTAAGCGATCCGAGAGTAACAGGGTATTACGTCTATCGCAACACTCCGGGAGCCGAGGATCAAAAGCTTCAGCGTATCGCAACGATTGAGAGCCGTTTTGCGACTCATTATGTCGATCATGATCTCAAACCCGGAAGCGAATACCAATACCGCTTTGCGGCCATTACTAAAGAGGGAAGCGAATCGGTTGCGAGTGAAACGATGCTCGTCGCCACACAGCCGATGATCGCACCCGTCAGCTTTTTCCAGTCGGTCGGCAATATGCCCCGCAGCGCCAAACTCCTCTGGCGTCCCCATCCGAACGGAAAAATCAACGGCTACATTATCGAACGGCAAAATGCAACCGACCAAAAATGGTCCGAAATCGCAACGATCACGGGGCGTTTAAATGCCGAATTCATCGATACGGAATTGAAAGACGGTCAAGTCTACTTTTACCGTATCAAAGCCACCACGTTTGATAAACTCTCAACCGAACCGAGCGAAATGACCAAAGTGGTCACAAAACCGCTCCCTCCTGAGGTCAAAAATATCACCAGCACCAATAATCTCCCCCGGGCCATTACCTTGGGATGGGAAGCAAGTACGATCAGTGATTTGAGTCACTACAACCTCTATCGCGCCACTTCGCAAAAGGGGCCGTTTGATTATCATGTCAAGCTCGATACGACCACATATACCGATACGATTACCGAAGACGGGAAATTCTATTTTTATAAAATTACGGCGGTCGATAAAGATGGGCTTGAGAGTCCTCTCTCCGCAGTAGCGACTCAGGGTTCTACCCTCCCAAAACCGCAGACACCGATCAAGTATGAGGGGAAAATACTCAACAAAACCGCAGAACTTCAATGGAGCAATAACGATCCGCGTACCGTCTCGTATACCGTCGTCAAAACAACCAAAACCAGCTGGATCAGCCGCGAAAGTGTCGATATCAACAATATCACCGACACCCGTTTCCGCGATACCGATATCAAACCCGACACGGGCTATCTTTACGAAATCATGAGTGTCGATAAAAACGGTATCCGTTCCCTTCCGACACCTGCGATTGAACTCAGTTTCGAGGCAAAGTAGAGTATGCCGCATCTACACATCGAATCATTTAAACCGCTCGCCCTTCCCGCTCAGTGCGGTGATGTAGAGTTTCTTTTTCAAGCCGATTATAAAGACGGCCGCGAGGGGGCTTTGATCGCTACGCGCTACAAAGAGAGAGAATTCTTTTTGGTTCATAAAAAGGGGGAAACCAAAGAGCTGCTGAAAAGCGATAAAATCACCCGTCCTTCCCCTAATTTTTTGATCAAACATGCGTTGTTGGCGTATGCGAAGTGTTCCGGTTCCGTCATTATCGACTCGAACGTCGACAATGCTCCGGAAAACACCCATCTCAAAACCCATGATGCCCTGAAATCGATCTCTTTTTTTGCCGATAACTTTCCGCGTGATCGGGAAGTACGAATTGAAATCGGATTCGGCTCGGCGCGTCACCTCCTCCATCAGGCTGCCGCCAATCCTGATGTTTTGTTTATCGGGCTTGAGATTCACAAACCTTCGATTGAGCAGGCACTGAAACAGATCGTTATCCAAAATCTTACCAACGTCATGATCCTTGATTACGATGCACGGCTGTTTTTGGAATTTGTCCCCTCCAACATCGTCGGCAAAATTTACGTCCATTTTCCGGTGCCGTGGGATAAAAAACCTCACCGCCGTGTCATTTCGGAAGCTTTTTTAAACGAATCCGAACGGGTGTTAAAGATCGGCGGAACATTAGAACTTCGTACCGACAGCGAAAACTATTACCGGTTTGCCCTCGAAACCTTCAGTTCTCCTGCCAAAAGCCGCTTCGACGTTCGCAAAAACCAGGAGATCGCAATCAGCAGTAAATACGAAGACCGCTGGAAGAAAATGGAAAAAAATATCTATGATGTGACGTTCACCTGTGAAGTGGAAAGTCCTGAGCCTGATGTGGTCGGAGACTTTTCGTTCTCGTCTCCTGTGGTTGAGAGCAGCGTCGTTGATCGCCTCTCCAAAGAGACCTATAAACGCGAATGGGGATTCATCCATGTTGAACGAATCTTTACCATCGGTGAAAACGGACGAATAATCCGCCTAGCGATGGGAAGCTTCGATCGGCCGGAAAGTACCTATGTACTGATCGAAAACGGCTCTGTCCGCTATTTTCCATCGCTTCCGGTTCGCTCTAGCGCGAACCTCAAAGCCCACATCTTACTAGACGAGCTGCTGCATGGATAAAGTCATTATTGCCGAAAACCTCTCTCTTTCGTACAAAGAGTTTGAAACCATTATTTCCAAGGCCAACTTCTCCATCGATGCGGGAAGTTTCGTATTTATCACCGGAGCAAGCGGAAGCGGAAAATCAACCCTCCTGAAATCGTTTTACGGTGCCATTGAACCCCGAGCCGGTCACCTTATGGTAGGCGGAGTCAAAATGAGCCGTATCAGTACCTCCAAACTCAATTTTCTCCGCCGCCACATCGGTGTCGTGTTCCAAGATTATAAACTGATCAAAGAGTGGACGATCGAGAAAAACGTCATGCTCCCGCTCATCATTTCCGGATACACCAAAGATGTGAGCAGTGCTCAGGTACAAAAACTTCTCGGCCACGTTAAACTGAACCATCAGGCGGGAAAATATCCCCCGGAACTGAGCGGCGGGGAACAGCAGCGTGTCGCCATGGCCCGCGCCCTTGCCCATAATCCGATTCTGATTTTAGCCGATGAGCCGACGGGAAATCTGGATGAGTATTCATCGCAGGTAATATGGAATCTACTTGAGGGGGCAAATACGCAGCTCAAAACGACCGTTGTCGTTGTGACCCATAATATCCCCTCTTCCATCACCGTACCTTACACACATTACCATATCGAGATGGGGAATATCCATGAAGTCTCTTAAAAATCATATATCGCTTATTATCGCCCTTTTTACCGTTTTGTTTTCGGTTCAAATCTATGTAGCCGTCGATCGTACGATCGCAGCCTATGAGGATCGGCTTAAAAACGATTATTCCATTATCGTCGTTGCCAACAAAAGCCTCACCCCTGCTGAGTTCAAAGCGATGGATTCAATCATCGAAAGAAGCGACGCCATCGCAACGGATCAGGTTTTAGAGCGGCTCAAAGGGGAAATGAGCAAAAAAAATCTTGATTTGCTCAAACTCACCCTTCCGAAGTTTTACCGCATCTATCTGAGCCGTTTCCCGACTCCGTATGAGATTGAAAAACTTCAAAAACGGCTCCAAAAACACTCTGCCATTGAACGGGTGGAAGGGTATGCCCAAACCCATGACACCGTCTATAAGCTGATGCTTTTGTTTAAAGACGTGGTACAGATTTTCTCTATCGCCATCGCAGCGGTCACGTCGCTTCTTATCCTCAAAGAGATGCGTTTGTGGCAGTTCCAGCATGCTGATAGAATGTCGATCATGGCCCTATTCGGTGCACCGGTTTGGCTCCGCTCCGCCGTCTTGTTTCGTCTTGCGATCGTCGATGCCATTATCGCCACGATCATCGTGTGCCTTGCATTTTTTGTCATTGAACAATACGGTTGGATGGATCTCCTGCTGCAAACCGTCGGGATCAATATCGAACTTTTCGATTTCGTAAACGATGCCTTGCGCTCCCTTCTGATCGCATTGGGTGTATCGATTGTATTGACCCTTACAATCGTCATCGGAAACAGTGAAGAGGAATAGATGAAAATTTCCCTCTCCTTGTTAGTGATCTCTTTGATCGCGGTTTCGCTGCATGGTGCTAAAATCGATGAAAAGATTCAACACACATCGAAAAAATTGAATGAAACCAAACAAACCTTTTCGAGCATTACGGCAAAACTCGAAGCAACCGCATCTAAAATCATGCAACAAAAGCAGATCATCGGAACGCAGCAGCAAAAGATCAGCACCCTCGTGGATGAGCTTAAATCCAAAGAGAATATTTATCAATCCAACAAAATGACCTTAAGTCAACTGGAAGCGCAGCAAACCCTTTTGACGAAAACCCAGAATGATATTGAACAACGTCTCGTATTTGCCATCGCACGCAACACTTCCATCTCGTTATTGATCAATGATGACCGGGCCAAAGAGGCCGATGCCATCATTACCGAAGAGGCCCTCAAACTCCATCTGAAACAGATCAACCAGGAGATCAAAGAACTCAACACCCTCTTCGTCGAAAACAACGCCAAAATAGCCGGGCTCTCTTCCCAGACGACCCTGCTCAAAAAGTCCATCGCCATCATCGATCAGGAAAAAAACAAAGTTCTTGAGACCAAAAAAGAGAATGAAAAAGCGATAGCGGCGCTCGAGCAAGAGAAAGAGAAATATAAAAAATCGTTGAATAAAATCCTTAATCAGCAGCGTTCATTGCAAAACACCCTCGCCAGTCTCAATATTATCAAACGTGAATCCCTTAAGCCCAAAAAGGCTCCCCCTCCTCTCGTAGCCCACAAGCCGGGATCAAAACCGGTTCCGGAAACGGTTAAACAAGCAATCGCCGATTACCGTCCCTCGAATATTGCCGGATATGCCGGTGAACGGAGCATTTCGCCGTTGGATGGGTATATTGTTACCAAACGCTTCGGCCCGTACACCGATCCGGTTTACGGGATTAAAATCTTTAATGACTCGGTATCGCTTCGTCCGACATCCGCCGATGCCAAAGTTAAATCGGTTCTGAACGGCAAAGTCATCTTTGCCAAACCGACCGCCATGCTCGAAAATGTCGTTATTATCGAACACGATAACGGCCTGCATACAATTTATGCCCACCTCGATAAAATCGCCCCAACGGTAGAGGTCGGAAAACGGCTGAAACAAGGCTCCATTATCGGACGTGTGGGGAGAGAATTAATGTTTCAGGTAACACAGCGCAATGCCCATATCGATCCATTGCAAATGATCCGTTAAGTCATCTACACCCGTTCGTGGTGACCTCGTCGAACCATGAACACTTCGCCCTTCGACATACCCAAAGGGCACGTGGACACAGGGCGAACGAGATAAACGTCATTAAAACGGCCAGACCGCCCCTACTATCTTACTCGCCCATCCTTGATTCACCGAACGGTCGATATCCCCTTCATTGGCATACAGAATTTTCGCATCGGAGATTTTCGAGGAGTTGATCTGGTTGTTTTGATCGATATCATACGGTCGGATCACTCCGCTAAGCTGCATCACCTGTTTTTGGTCATCCACCATGATCTCACGGCGTCCGGTGATAAAATAGTTGCCGTTCGCCATCACTTTCACAATACGGGAGGATACCGTCGTCGTAAATGAGGCATTTTTCGTAGACGAACCGGATCCCGCATAATCCGAAGTCGATCCCGCAGAAAACCCGATCCCGGCTACGCCGTTGAGTTTATTGACGGCTGAACTGACGGCTGAATTTTGCCCGGTTGAACTGAACAATCCTCCGTTAAGTCCCAGTGTATCGGCTTCGGTAAGTGCTTTATTGGCTTTGTTGGAGCTGGTCGCCTGTTCAGAGATAACGACTGTTACAATATCATTGACATGCATCGCTTTATGATCGGAAAAAAGTGGACTGTCCCCCTGACCGAACAGACTCCCCCGTGCCACGAAACTGTTCTCTTCTTCGCGTGAGGGCATCTCTTCGACGTATTTAGGCGGGGTAAACGCGATTTCAGGCTCAGTAAGACGTGCCGTACAACCGTTCAACAACAAGGTAGCCGAAAGAATCGATAAATAAAGTGGTGTCCGCATTGTCCCATCCGAGTCATATTTAGCTATAATAAGCAAAAATAGTTCCAAAGGATATCTATGAGTTTAAAAGAACAAATCAATAATGACATCAAAACAGCTATGAAAGAAAAAAATGCGCCATTGCGTGATGCTTTACGTCTTCTTACCAGTGCCATGAAACAAATCGAAGTGGATGAGCGCAAAGAGCTCAGCGATGATGATATTATCAAAATCATCCAAAAACAGGTCAAACAACGCAACGATGCGATGAGTCAGTACCGTGATGCAGGGCGTGAAGATTTGTACGAAAAAGAGGCCTCCGAAGCGGCTATTTTTGAAACCTATTTGCCAAAGCAGCTGAGTGATGAAGAGTTGGAAAGTGCCCTGCGCGTCATTATCACCGAGACAGGAGCCGCATCGATGAAAGATATCGGCCGGGTCATGGGTGCCGCCTCCAAAACTCTAGGGGCTTCCGCGGACGGAAAACGGATCAACGAATGCGCCAAAAAGCTGCTAAGCTAACGCGATAAAGCCCCCGATCGGGCCAACACTGTTGGCTCCCCCTTGTTTTTCCTTACCCAAGTCATACCAGCGGATGCGGTTTGCCGAAATGGTACCCTTGCGCGTAATCAACACCAATCTCTTTGAGGACATTCAATGTCTCTTCATCTTCGACGTATTCCGCAATCGTTTTCTTCCCGAACTCCTGCGCGATCCCATTGATGTGTTTGACAAAAATACGGTCTTTATCATTGACCGTGATATTTTTGACAAACTCGCCGTCGATTTTAATGTATTCCGTATCAAAATATTTCAGGTAAACAAACGACGAAAATCCTGAACCGAAATCATCCAGCGCAAACGAGATTCCTACCCCCTGCATCTCTTCGATAATCTCCATGAGTGCCTTGACGTTATGAATCGCTTCACGTTCGAGGATTTCGATCGTGATCCCCTCTTTGAGCTGCTGCGGGCTGCGGGAGTAATGCGATTCAATCAACTCGACGTAATTGCCGTTAAAAAGGCTATTCGTTGAGAGATTGAAAAAGAACTTTTTCTCCCATAGGCCAAGCTCTTCACGGCTTTTAAGCCCTTTGCTCAGAATGATATCGTCGATTTTACAGGCCATCCCGAGGCGCTCCGCCACTTCGATAAACTGCCCCGCTGCCATATAGCGATCCCCTTCGCGTATACGGGCCAAAACCTCATAACCGAACAGTTCGCCGCTCGTAACATCGTAGATCGGCTGAACAAACGGCTCTACCCGGTCTTCGTCGATCGCCCGGCGAAGGAACTCCCCTTTTTTCTGAATCTCCGTAGCCATCTCCTGATCACTTTGATCGGCGCGGGCAATCGTATTTTTGCCGGAGCGCTTCGCTTTGTACATGGCCAGATCCGACCCGGTCAGCAATGCCTCTATGTTCTCCCCTTGCTCGGGATATTCGGCGATACCGAAACTCGCCGTTAACGTAATCTGATCCACCATCAGCGAAATTGCTGTCAACTCGAGCTTTGAACGGAGCTTTTCAACCACCGAAAACCCCTCCTCAAATGCCGTCTGTGGCAAAATAACCGCAAACTCGTCTCCGCCCAGGCGGGCCAAAATATCGGCATTGCGCAGGTTCGAACCAAAGATCTCCGTTACCTCTTTGAGAACCAAATCTCCCGCCGCATGACCGTAGGTATCGTTCACGTATTTGAAATTATCCAAATCGATCATCAGAATGGTAAATTTTTGGTTATGACGGAGAGACCGTTTGATCTCATAAGAGAGAAACTCCTCGAATTTTCGGCGGTTGTACAATCCGGTGAGGTAATCACGATCGGAGAGGTGCTGGAGTTTCTCATAATAATCCTGGATTGAATCGAGCATCCGGTTGACATAGCTCTCGATGTTTTTGACTTCCAGAATTTTGGTCTTTAGACTCACCCGCTTGCCCATGTCATTTTTATTGATAATCTCCTGGATCATCCCTATGAACTGTTTGAGAGGCTGTACAAGGAGGGCATTGAGACGAAAATAGAGAATGGCGAAAATCAGGACCGTGAAAAGGACAAAAAAGACAATGAAAGAGTTGACCATCGTTGTCAACGAAATTTTGAGGTTCGCAACCGGGAAGCGGACATCGATAACACCGTTGATATCCCCTAAGCGTGCATTGGTATGACAGCTAAGACATTCTTGTTTGACTACGATCGGATAGAGGTAGCGGATCTCTTCATCACCCGTTAATATCTCCTCTCCCTTCATCGCTTTGGCAACGAACGGATCATGATTTCGGGCATCCTGATCTTGTTTACGCTCTCCGAACAGTTCAGCTACGATAGGGCTGCGATAGGCATTGATCCGCATATTCGGTTCAACTTTATTAAGTCGGAGAATGATCGCATCGAGCTCTTCTTTACTCCACCCTTTTTCCATGGCTGAGTAGAGTGCTTCAAACGCCATTCGGCTCGTCTTACGGGCATCGACCCGGGCCAGTTCATCGATCGCCCGCTGTTTGATGTACACGCCGTATAAAAATGCCACCGCCAAACTTGTCGCCAAAGAGATGATGACTGTTTTGGCTATCAGACGTTTATAGGTCGTGTAGGCTTTCATTGTACGTATACCTTGTAGGTGAAATATGGCAATTATATCGTCACATTCTTAAAGTATAAATATAATGATTATTTTTTATCTAAAATACAAATTTTAACTCTTTTTGTGATAAAAATATTATTTTTTAGCCGTTTTTGAGCGTTCTGATAGCCGCTTCCACATCGTCCTGGCGCATCAGCGACTCACCGACCAAAAATGCATCGACTCCCGCTTTGTTTAAATCTTCCAGCTGTCCGTGTTCATAAATCCCGCTTTCCGCGACGATAATCTTACCGTTCGGGATAAGGGGAATCAGATCGTAACTCAGATTCATGTTCATCTCGAATGTCTGAAGGTTACGGTGGTTAATCCCGATGATATCAGCCCCGGCGTAAATCGCTTTGGTAAGTTCCGCTTTATCGTGGATCTCAACGAGTGCTTCCATCCCCAGATGACGGGTATAGTTGAGAAGTTCTTTCAATTCGTCTTTGCTAAGTGCCGCCGCGATCAATAAGACAAAATCGGCCCCGTAGACCAGTGCTTCGAGGAGCTGGTATTTGGAAACAATAAAATCTTTACGCAATAGCGGAATACTGACGTAACGACGGATTTCCGCCAAATAATCGAGATTTCCCTGAAAAAAGTGCGGTTCGGTAAGGATCGAAATGGCGTTAGCACCGCCCCGCTCATACGCTTGGGCGATAGCTACGGGATCGAAATCTTCACGTATTACCCCTTTTGACGGAGAGGCTTTTTTCACCTCTGAGATAATACGGTACGGCTCTGCGGGAGTAGAGGTCAAAAAGGGGCGGACGTCACGGGGAGCACGGGCATTAAACGCCAATGAGCGTCCCAACCATTCCATACTGAACTTGGCTTCGCGCTCTTTTAAATCTTCTTTGGTTTTTTTGATGATGTCATCTAAAATCATTAATTTTTCTCCTTGGTTTTACACTTTTCTATCGCTTTAAGATGATCCTTCACTTCTTCCTCTTCCGCTCCGATCATCGATTCAACCTGACGGATTAAGCGTGATGCTTCGCTGCATTCACCCTGTTTGTAGTGGCCCCATGCCAACGAATCAAGATAAAACGGTGAGTCGGGCTGTTTTTCAAGAGCACGGCGGACATAGCTCATCCCCTCCCGCACGTTGATGTCATGATCGATCATCAAATAGCCTAAATAATTCAGATAGAGGGGTTCTTCCAAATCTGTGGAGGCTTTTTTTAACCCCTCGACTACATCGGCGATCAATACCGGATCATTGCGGTTGGTGCTCCCTTCGTATCTGAAAACGGCACTTTGCGCGAGATACAAAGGGTTATCTTCACGTTCATAGAGCGTTTGTGCCAGAGAAGAAGCTTTGTCAAATGCTTTGACTTTTACATACAAGTCGAGCAGGAGAGGATCATTCAAATGTGATTTTTCAAGCAGTGCCGTCATTTTTGAAATGTCCTGCTGATACAGATAAATCTTGAGCGCCTCATCGGCCGATGAAAGGTCCCCGAAAGCATCGTACGTTTGCTCATAGATGCGCGCCGCATCATTTAACGCCCCGCTGTCCGCATATAATCCGCCCAAACGCTTCCCTAGAATTTGGCTGTTGCCGTGGGTTCCGATATGCTCTTTTAAAAACTTGATCGCTTCGCTCTTTTCACCCAATTGCGCGTATTGGATCAGGGCTATCCGATCCGCGGTCGTTTCATCGAAACTCAGCGCATACGCTTTTTTAAGAATCGCCACACCTCCCGCATAATCCCCGAGTTTTAAACGCGATTCGGCATACAGAAGATAATCCGAGGCTTTTTTACTCTTTTCGCTGAGGATAAGCGCTTTTTGCGAAGCCTCTCCCAAATTCCCCTCTTTGAGCAGAGCAACAATTTCAAATCGCTTCAGCGTTTCATCCTCGGGAGATTTTGATAGTTCCGCTGCCGTCACTTTTGAGAGCGTTTTGATATCGTTGGCGTGTTCCAACATTCGCAAAGATTGATAGAGATACTCTTTTTTGGAGGTTTGTTTATACAATTCGGCAAAAAAACCGGAGGCTTGATGGTGCTTCTGGCGCATCTGCGCATCGAGGGCATAAAGGGAAAAAGTATCTTCCAAGAGCTTGGCGTTCTGCATTGTCTTAGGTGCCGCATCGGCAAGAGCGAAGAGCAGCGCCGCTATCGATAACATTTTAATCATGGATAATCCCCGGGCATTCGGCTTTGAGCTCATCGATGCGGTGGCGAAAGTAGTCCCAAAACGGAAACGTTCGGCACTGCAAAGGACGTGCTTGGTAAATACTACACCCGTTTTGTGAACGATCAAAAAACACGCAGTCATACGAGCCGTTCACTTTTTTCTCTTTGAGTGAAAATCGAAACCCTTCTTTGCGTAAATGGGTGCGGCGAAACTCCCCTTCTTCCATTTCCAAGAGCTTTGCGATAGCGGTAATCTCGGTAACGGAGACGAAAATATTGCCGCTCTCTCCGGTACAGCAGTTTCCCCCGCATTTGGCGCACGCGGAGGGGTCAAACGCATAGCTAAAACCTTCTTGGGTCATGTATTCGGACATTTTATACTGTGCACCTTTGCTTTATCGTAAATCGCCTGCACGGCAGGGGTATAACTCTCCTCCGAAAACGTGATTAACGGAGGGAGAACATTCAACATTGAGCGGCTGTTTTTTTTCAGATGGAGCATCACCAGTGTGCTGGGACGATCCTCTTTTGAATGGACGAATTGTACATCAACGACTCTTAATCCTGCACGTTCACACGCACTGCACAACTGTACAAATTGACGTGCATCGTAACAAATCGCCGCTTCGCCGTTGGATTTGAGGAGTTTGGATATTTTAGTGATAAACGGCTCAATCGGCAAATGGACGTTATAGCGTGCCTGATGGAGGATCGGATTTTCGGAGCGTGCAACGTTCTCATGGTAAAACGGGGGATTCGAGACGATCCAGTCATAACTGCCGTGATTTCCCAACTCTAAAAAATCCCCCTCGTGCAGGGTGTAGCCGATACGGTTGATCGCCGCATTTCGACGGGCAAACTCCGCATATAAAGGCTGTTTTTCAACGGATTCCAAGGTAATCTCCGGAAAATCGCGCCCCACTAAAAGCCCCACGATTCCGCTCCCCGCTCCAACATCCAGTACCTTCCCCCGAGGGGAAAAACGAGAGATGAACCCGTACAAGAGTATCGAATCGCTGTTGTAACAATAGCCGCCTTCGGGCTGATAAAGGAGCATTTACGACTCTTTTTGTTATGATCTAAGCAATTATATCTCTCACTAGGTTTAACTATGATTATTATCCCTGCCCGTCTCGCCTCAACCCGCTTTCCCGAAAAAGTTTTAGCCGATATCGGCGGTCTGCCGATGGTGATCCGCACCGCCAAACGGGTCGCATCCATTGACCGTGTCGTCGTTGCGTGTGACGATGAAAAAATCCTCGACATTTGCGTCGCTCACGGTGTCGAAGCACGCCTCACCTCGACCACGCACAAAAGCGGAACTGACCGCATTAATGAGTGCGCTCAGATCATCGATGTCCCCGATGATGAACTCATCATCAACGTCCAAGCGGATGAGCCGTTTATCGAAACGGAAGTGCTTGAACTCCTGATCGAGCGTCTCAACACCCTAAAAACGCAAAACGCTCCGTTCATCATGGCCAGCTGCTACAACGCGATCAATACCGAATCGGCACAAGACCCTAATTTGGTAAAAGTAATTACCGACGTCGATCATAACGCCATCTATTTCTCCCGCTCACCTATCCCGTTTAACCGAAGCGGAGAGGCGAACTATTTCGGACATATCGGAATCTACGGATTTACGAAAAAATCGCTTCACGATTTCTGCGCTCTCGGTGAAGCACCGCTGGAAGACATCGAAAAACTCGAACAGCTCCGCGCCCTCTACCACGGCAAAAAAATCTCGATGGTAAAAGTGGCGAGTGCAGGATTCGGGATCGATACGGTGGAAGATTTGGAGCGGGCGAAGAAGATTTTCGGGATGGAATGATCCCGAAACAACAGGCGTGTGTTGCATCGAAGAACGGTGAATATCTCTCTTGATAAAGAGAAAACAAAAATCGACCACTATACTTTAAAGATAAATAAGTAATAATTATCTATTCCAAAAATAAGCGATTCATGATTTATCCAATTCTTTATGTCGAAGACGATGATACGACACGTGATGTGATGAGTGCCATCTTAAATCATCATTTTAACGAGGTTTTTACCGCTTCAAACGGGATGGAGGGGTGGGATCTTTACCTCAAAATCCGCCCTCTCGTGTTGATTGTCGATATGAAAATGCCCAAGCTCGGCGGGATTGACCTGATTCAAAAAATTCGTCAAATCGATAATGAGATCTTTATCATCGTTGTCTCCGCCCATTCGGACAAAGAAGATTTAATCTCTTCTATCCACCTCAATGTCAACCGTTATTTGATCAAACCTATCAATGCCAAAGAGGTCATCGCCCAGATCAATGAAGCCCTCCGGAAATATAAAGAGGGAAATCACCCTCTTCTCATTGCGATGACTCCTCTTTTTTCGTACGATTTAAAAAATAAAATCCTCTACAAAAAGGATCAGCCTTTCAAAATAACCAAAATCGAAAATCAAATCCTGTGGCTGCTTCTCAAAAATCGGAATCGGCCGGTCAGTTACAGCCAGTTTGAGCATGCGATATGGAATGAGTTCCCCATGACCAAGTATGCACTGAGAACCCATATCATGCAGTTACGCAAAAAACTGGAAAATCAGATCACCATCCAGAACCTTTCGGGTGAAGGGTATCTGCTGGCGCTCTGATCAGAGCAGCTGATCCATGGCATGGAGCAGTTCGTCCATCTTGCCATCGACCGTTCCGACGTATCGGGTCAAATCCATCATCTCGTCCATATTTTGGTTGAGCTCTTGACTGTTGTCATTGATGGATTGAATCAGAATATTGATCGTTGCAGAGGTCTCTGCCAAGCTTTTTTGAGTCCGTTCGGCAAGTTTGCGTACTTCATCGGCAACAACGGCGAATCCTCGGCCATGTTCCCCGGCACGTGCAGCCTCGATCGCGGCATTGAGGGCCAGCAGGTTCGTCTGATCGGCGATATCGCCGATCGTGGTCAGGATTTGCTTGGTCTCCTGGGCATTTCCGGCAAGCGACTGGAGATTACCCGAGAGTTCATGTTCTTTATTCGCCACCGAATGAATCCGTTCAACGGTCGAGTTGATCATCGTGTTCAGTTCGACAAATTGGTTGGTACGAAGCGTTTCAATTGTCGTTTGCAACTGCTTGGTATTGTTGTTTAATATCTCTTTGGCCTCATTGTTTTGATTCTCCATCGACTGCAAAGCGGCACCCAAATCATTAATTTTATGTAACATTTGTGCCATTTTACCCTCCACATCGATACTCGTACGAGCGGAAAATTTCCCTTCACTCAGTGCTTCGAGGACCTGTATCGCTTTGTCCAGATTTTTTTCGGTCGAATCAAGCATATGGTTCATCGTTTGGCGCAACAAATGGACATGGGGGGTTTTACTGTCGCTGGCAACGCGGCACGCATAGTGTCCGCGACTCACTTTATCCGCTAGAAGGACCATCTCTCCGGCTACTTTCGTATCTTGGATCAATATCTCTTCGTGCTTTTGCGCCAGCTGATTGATTTTCTCTTCCAGACTCCCCGCAGAGGCTTCAATCGGCTCCAAGCGATTGCGCTTAAACTGCAGCAATGCCATGAAGCGATCCAAATGGCCGATGAGTTGATCGTTATTTCCCGACCGAGTTGCAATCATAGTAATCGAAGAGGCGGCAAGGAGAAGAATGCCGATAACCGACCATTTGCTCTCCATACTCAGTTGCATAATCCCGGCAAGAACGGCAAAAAGAATTACTATACTAATTTTTAATGATGCATTCATCTCTTTTCCTTAACGCATAGTCTGATACAGTTTTTCAGCAGCGGCGATCTCTTCCGGCGAAGCTTTTCGGCGACACGACATGTATCCCCCCTCGCCGTTTCCGCATTCGATATTGGGATAAACCGTGGCATAGACCCAATAAAATCCGCCGTTTTTCGTCCCGTTTTTAACGTATCCCGTCCACACTTTACCTGACTTGACCGTCTCCCATAAATCTCTAAAAGCGGCTTGGGGCATATCTCTGTGACGTACAATGTTATGGGGCTGACCGATCAACTCTTCCAGTGTGTATCCCGCTATTTTGCAAAAATCCTCATTTGCAAACAGTATTTTCCCTTTTGAATCTGTCTGCGATACCAAAAAATCGGTGTCGGCAAGTACATGTTCCATCAACTATCTCTCCTCAATCCATTCGATTTTTTCTCTTTTAAACTATCGTTCTTCTCACATTGGAGGGCATAAATACCGATGTGAAACGTTAAACAAGCAGACGATAATCCTATATCATATCCATAGATGATAGAGAAAAAATAAAGAAAAATATACGGCACTCAAAAAAAGGATAAAAAATTTCAAATATGGAGTTTGCAATCGTTCGCTTACGTCTATAACTGCTATACTATTGCTATGTTTGAAGCGTACAATAGTTCTACTGAATCATAAGGAGAAATAATGTCACTCATCGAAACTTTTACCGACTACGTCCTCAACCGCAAAAATCTCAACGAATATGTGGAAGTACGTAAAACGATCAATGAACGGGGGGAATTCAACGATGCCAAACTCATCCAGGCCGAAGAAAACCTTCAGCGGCTTAAAAATGAAGAACCGGAAATTTATGAGGGGATGTACGAAACATTAGCCAAAATTTATGCCCGCAATGCGGGGCTCTCCATCGAATACCCGATCGATTTTATCCGGCAAATTCTCAAAATGTATAAAGATACGCACACCCCTGCGCAGGTGTACGAAGAGTATAAACGGGTATTAGAACATTATCATCACGATGTTTGATCCATTCCCTTTATTCTTTTGACGCTACCGACGCAATCCGAAAAGCGATCGAGTTTTGAAAAATGAGGGGATGGGCATACTGGCAGGTAACGACGCCGTCGATCGGAGAAATAATCTTTTCAAGCTTTTCACCGCTGAGCGCATCGGTGATTCGTCCCAAAGTATCCCCTTTCTCAATCGTCGTACCGCAAAGAACAGCCGAATCAAAAATGCCTGCACGGGACGCTTTGAGTACCGTAATATTGTCCGGTTCGATGATATTGCTTTGGAATCCGTCAAAGAGCGGTAGATTGAGGATGCCGCGCTTTGACATAAACCGTACCAAAGCCCCTTGAACTTCACTGCTGCTGCTTTGATCGATCGTACCGTTTTTCCCAAATACAACAGAGAGGGCTTTGGTCTCCCATAATTGCCAGTTGTATTGGAGCATGACGGTCTCAATCGGGCTGTGACGACGATGATGAATAAAACGCATCCCTAAATCTTTTGCCGTATCCATATCCTCATACCCGCTTTGAATCAGTTTTACATACGGTAGGCACATCCCCTGATCACGCCGTCCCTCTAAAATAATGCCGTAGGTATAGCCTTGAAGCGACTCAAACAGCTTTCCGGCAATCCGCTGCGTCGTCTCCCCCTGGGCATATCCGGGGAACATCATATTGATATCGGTTTTATCCAAAGGCCAAAAGGTCTCTCCCATATTCAACGCATAGGTATTGACGGCAGGAATGACCAAAATTTTGCCGATAATTTTCCCCTCTTCCTCTTTTTGGCGTAAAAAATCGACAAGTCGGGATGCAACGTAGAGCTGGTTGATATGATCCCCGCTCATCGCACCGACAATCGCAACAGATGGTCCTTCGGAATCCTCACCGAATAAAAATCCCTCAACTTTCAACGGAGCACGGTTAGGTGATTTAAAGTTCAATATTTCAAGTCGTTTCATCCGTTTTCTCCAAATATCCGTCCCACTAACGATCCCTCATAGACGATGGGATAGGCTCTAAGGGTAAAGAGTATCCCTCCGATCGGGGCGATCACTTCATCGAGAATCACACCGCTCAACGGATCAACAATCTGCCCCACAACCGAACCTTTTTCGATCATCTGGCAATGCTCGATGGCAGGGACAAACAATCCGGGAGACGAAGCATTCAGATACGCTACTTCACCCACATGCGATTGGATCGGCATTCTCACATTCAGCGGTTCAATCGCTAAAAATCCTTCGCACGCCATCAGGTTTAAAAGCCCTTCAAGGAGCTGATGGCCGTAGGCTTTCCCCAGACGCATCCCCACCCCCATCTCGACAACGAGGGTTTTGGTTCCCAGCGTATTCATCGCATGGGCAAACGTCGATTCAAGAACGGTAACGGCATCATGCACCCATACGAAATCGATGTTGAGCTTATTGGCCAAGGGAACAAGAGTTTTTTCTTGGGATTTAGCGATGCGCACTTGGGGAATTTCGCGTAAAAAAACATTGCTGGAGTGGATATCGACCGCGATTTCGGACCCCTTCATTGCATTTACCACCCCATCGGCGATCTGAGCGGGGAGAAAATCGTTTTTGCTTCCGGGAAAAATACGGTTCAAATCGACATCGTAAAAGGGGACCGATCGGGTAATACTGTCAAGCCCCAGAGAGTTAATCGCCGGATAGATATCGATGGTAGCTTTGATCTTATCGGGATTGGCACGAAGCCACTCCCCCAGAAGAAAACAGACATACTGCCCTTCGAGCTCATCCCCGTGAATACCGCTGACAATCGAGATACGTTTGAGGGTTTCCCCGTTTTTAGGAATATATCGGCACCGCTGAATCCGAAACTGCTCCCCTACGGGAAGATCGATCGAGAAGACCTCTTCTATAACACCCACATTTTCTCCTATTGCACTTGCGTTTGCGTCAGTTCCAAAGGACATGAAGTATCCTGAATCACCTTATCAACGACGTTGTTTACAGCCGCAAGCACCTTGGATAGATCTGAGGTGGTCACTCTGAGGGGTTGATAATAGCGGTTAAGCCGTCTGGCAATCACATTCATCCCCTCCAGCTCGGCGTTGACCAAATCGATCCCCTCATACAATCGTAAAATGAGATCGAACCGCTCGATCTGCTGACCGAGTCGGATAAAGTTATAGGCTTTCGGTCGCCCGAGCTCGGAAGAAAAAATTCCCAAAATAAGGGCGAATTCATCAATAATCTCTTCCAGCCGAGTGGGGCTGACCACCTGATCCCGTCCGGAAATAATCTGGTTATGAATCTTGTTAAGCGTTGCAAAACCCCGTTCATCAAGTAAATGGCGGATTTCTATCGCATTTTCACGGGCCCAGCCGATAATCGATTCGATACTTCCGCCCTGAGTTCCGTAAACCCCCTGTTTCAAAAAATCGAGGGCATTTTTGTACTCAATTTTGACTCCCAGTTTGGCGTAAAGCTTCTGCCCGTCATCCAAATCCCGATCGATAACGTTGTCATAGCTTTTCACCAACTCTTTCAGCATGGTTTCGGCACGCTGAACATAGCGGCCGAACCAGTAGAGGCGTTGCGCCGTATTAACCGAAATGGCTACTCCGTTTGTCATCATAATTCCACCACCCATGTATCTTTAAATCCGCCCCCCTGAGAGGAGTTAACCAAATAATTCCCCTCTTCCATCGCATAACGGGTAAGTCCCCCCATGCTCACCGAGATTTTTTCACCGTGAATCACATACGCGCGCAAATCGGCTTTGCGAGGAACAATCCCCCCTTCCATCATGCAGGGCAGGTCATAAAACTCGATGACCTCTTGGGCGATAAAACGTCGCGGATCGGCAAGGATCATATCAATAATTTCCGTCCGTTGTTCAGGCGTCAGCCGATTTCCGAACAATACCCCATATCCTCCTGCTTCGGCAACGTCTTTAATAACGAGTTTATCGATGTTGGCAAGAACATATTCGCGATCTTTCTCATAATAGGGCAAATACGTCGGTGCATTGGAGAGAATCGGCTCTTCGTCCAAATAATACTTCACCATTTGGGGAACGAAATAATAGATCCCCTTATCATCCGCTACCCCGTTGCCGATGCTGTTCATAATCGCTACATTTCCCGCACGGTATGCCTTCGTGATCCCTTTCACCCCGATCAAGCTCTCCGGCTCAAATTCTTCGGGGTCCAGAAAATCATCGTCAAGACGTCGATAAATCGCTCCGACACGAAGACGCTCACCGTTGTACGCACGTAAAAAAACCTCATCGTTCTCCACGAGCAGATCTTCACCCAGCGCGAGTGTCGCCCCGGTAATCTTGGCAAGATAACTGTGTTCATAATAGGCCGAGTTGTACCGCCCCGGAGTCAAAACAACATTCAGCCCTCCGGTATTGACGTAATCCATTGCGGCTCTGAGCTCATCGCCATAGTGTTTAATCTTCGAGATTTTCATCGATTCAAAAAACTCAGGATAGGTGTGTCGGAACGCACGCCGAATCGTCAGGGGATAGCTCACGCCGCTGGGGACGCGAAGATTGTCTTCGAGGATAACCCATTTACCGCTCACGGCATCTTTGACCAAATCGATACCGCTGATATGGGTACGGACTGCTTTCGAGGGGACAATTCCCATAAACTCCGGTAAAAAACCTTTTGCCGAATCGACATACTCGCGCGGTACGATTCCGTCCGTCAATATTTTTTGATCGGTATAGATGTCATTGAGAAAGGCGTTAAGGGCTTTGACCCTTTGTATAATTCCCGCTTCCAAATCATCGAATTCGGCCTTCGGGATAATACGGGGGATCATATCAAAAGGGAAAGAGCGTTCAATAAAATTTCCCTCTTTAAAGAGGTTGAAATTCACCGCATTGGCTTCTAAAAAGTCTTTAAATTCGGAAACTTTGGTTTGGTCTACACTATCGAAGATATCATAAAACTTTTGTAATTCCGGACACACTGGTTCAAGCATCGGCACCCCTTCATCTTTAGGATTACTTCAATCATATCCTAAAGTCATCTCAAGGGCTGCTTAAAAAAAATGCAATTACCAATTTAAATTGAAAAACAGAACAAAAAGAATCATAAAAGGCTACTCCTCGCGGGAAACATCGACCATGACCCCCAAATGACTCGAACCGCTTCCGCTCACCACCCCTTGCATCGGAGAGATATCGCCGTAATCACGCCCGTATCCCAAAAGTATGTGTTGATCCAACGGTACCATATTGTTGGTCGGATCAAAATCAAACCACCCAAAACCGGGGAAAAAAACCGAAAACCAGGCATGAGAGGCATCGGAACCGAAGAGTTTTTCCGCCCCTTCGGGCGGAGTCGTCTCAATATACCCGCTCATATAGCGGACACACAATCCGGCTCCCCGCAATGCACTCAAAGCAAAATGGGCAAAATCCTGACATACCCCTTTCTTCTGAGCAAAAACCGTCTCAACAGGGGTGCTGAGATCGCTAAATCCACTGACAAAAGCGAAATCGGAAAATATCCGATGCATAAACTCCAACACCCCTTCGTACAAAGAGCGTTCCGGTTTGATCGATTCCAGAGCATAATTTAAAATATCGGCCGATGCAATCGGCAAGAGAGGACTTTTTAGGGCAAATTGTTTCGCTTCGATGATTTCAGGGGTCAAAAACATCATCCGCTCCTGCGCCTGAGCATAGGTCAGATCATGCACCCTCCGACGGTTTTCCCGGAGCGTTTCCATAGCGTCAAAATCGATTTTTACCCGTGATTGTGCCACCACATGCAGCACGGTATGCGGTTCACGCACCAAAAGATGGTGGAGATGGTTTCCGAAAAAATCGTCATACCCTTCCATCTCTGCCGCAGCCGGTTCAATGGTCAAATCGAAATTGAGAACTTCCTGGATCGCCGTATTGCGCGGCTGAAGACGAATCAGGTTATGACTAAAGCTGACCTCATGCTGGTAAAAAAAGCGGGTGCTGTGGTAAATCGTATATATCATCGGTTACTCGTCATAATGGGCAAAATAGGTTTTGGAGATCTCGCTGGAAGCCAATAACAGCCGTTCAGAGAGTGAAGAGAGGAGTGATTCGAGTTCGCTTCGTAGATACTCATCCTCCGGCAATGCGCAAAGGGTATCGATTTTACTGAGCCGTATCATCGAAAACGCTTCAAAAATAGGCTCCTCGTATCGGCTGAGATAGGTAGCATTTTTGAATTTCGGCAACTGCGGGAGGATTTTTAGCAATCCGTCTATCTCGCTGATAAGGGATTTCGGAAAATTAATATCCAGCAACAAAAATTCGATGACATTGCGCATCTCGAACGAAGAACGGTAACGGGCACGGTAAGCGTTCAGACTCTCGCACGTAGTGAGCAATGTCTCTAAAATTTCGTATTCACTCACAACATCGTGCACGGGAATCAGCAGGGTTCTCGCTTTGGAGATAAGAAGCTGCGAACGCTCAAGTCGCGCACCGATCTCATACAATACAGAGCCCTGATCGGCGAATAGAGATTCTTGTATCAACTCTTTATACGCCATCAGCTGCATCAGGAGCTTATCAAGGTTGTGTATCATAAATCGAGGAAACGGTTTTTCTTCCTTGCAGAATTGATTCCATTCCCGGCTCAGGCGTTCATAAATACGAGACGCTTCGAGAGGGAGAAGACTTTTGGCATACGTATTGGCATTGGAAAGCATGGTCATGATTTGAGCCAAACTCCCCACCCGCGATGGATGAAAACTCACCGACGCAATCTCATCAAACGGGATTAGCGCAACCTCTTCATCCAAAAACCCCGGATACGTCATCGTCACATGGGTGAGTGCTTTGGTCAGGAGTGATTGGGTTTGAGTGCTGGAAAGATGATCGTAGCGCGAAGCATTGGTCATATATTTTAGAACGGTTCGGATCATCCGCGCGGTAATGATAGAGCGCATAACGTACCGTCCGAGCCAGAAAAGGTTCTCGGCACGGAGACTCGGAATATTTTCAAAAGAGTTTCCAGTAAGGATTCCGGTTTGAAACGTCGGGCTCAAAGGGACGCTTTGAGACTGTCCAAGTACCCACAAATCTTTACTGCTTCCCCCGAATTGGTTCGATACCATTAAAGAATCATTGTTCGCCCCGACCCGCACCAAAGCCCCCGGCATCAGCGTATAGGTCTCCTCGCGTGCAATCGTATAGGCACGGATAACCGCTTTGCGTGGTTCAATCGACTCTTTGACAAGTGTCGGACAACTCGCAAACTCCACCTCCTCTTGCCCGACATAGCGATGGGGCTGAAGCAAAATCTCTTTACGGAGAGATTTAAGTTCTTTTTTGGTGAGCGTTTTACCCACATACGTATGTTTTTCACCCGTTCGATCAATCGTTTTAATGATAAGGCGTTCCAAATTATCCAAGACGTACTCTTGCTCTTTGTTCTGACCGCACCACCATGTTGCAATTTGAGGGAGAATAAGCTCTTCATCAAGAAAATAACGGGCTAAAGGGGACATAAAGGGGTTGAGTCCGAGATTTTCCAACACGCCGCTTCCCAGAGGGTTGATCATCGCTACGCCGCCGGATCGGATCGAATGGACTAAACCCGCGACCCCCAGCTGAGAATCAGCCCGAAGTTCCAACGGATCGCAATACGTCTCATCCACACGTCGTAAAATCGTATCGATACGGCGAAGCCCTTTGAGACTTTTGAGCCATACGGCTCCATTTTTGGCAAGCAAATCCTGCCCTTGAACCAAGGTAAGCCCCAAAAAGGAGCTCAGATAGGCATGCTCAAAATAGGTTTCATTGTGCGGTCCGGGAGATAAAAGGACATTGAGAGGATCAAAATTTCTCTCATTCGTTTGAAAAAGAGCTTTAAACGTTTCAAAAAAATCATACAGCCGTTGAACCGAAATCCCTTCAAACAACCCCTGCATCACGCTGTTCATCGTCAGACGGTTTTCGATTGCGTATCCAAGGCCCGAAGGGGCTTGAGTACGATCATTAATGACCCATAACTTTCCGTCCGGTCCCCGTGCCATATCGGCGGCATAAATCGTCAACGGCATTTTCATTCCGTGCATTTCCCGCATAAAACCGCCGTGGGCGTATATAACTTCCATCGGAATGATCCCGTCACGAATCGCCTTTTGTTCGCCGTAAATGTCCTGCAACAGAAGATTAAAAAGTTTGCACCGCTGTTTCAGCCCCTCTTCGACAACACGCCACTCTTCCTCTTTGACTACTAACGGAATGGGATCAAGTTTCCACGGGCGGTTTAATCCCCCCGGGTCGTTGTAAACATTATAGGTAACGTCATTATCTTCGAGGCGCCAATCAATCTCTTTTTGTTTGGCACGGAGCTGATCGAGCCCTATTCTCTCAAGATTCGCCTTTAACGCTTCCCAATGGGGACGGATATTTTTATCCTCATCCACCATTTCATCGTACGAGGAGTTTTGAGAATAGCGTTCAAACATAGAGTCCAATCCGGTTACCTTTTGAATAAAGTAGCGGATTTTACCCTATTGTGCATTAGGGCTCCATTTGCGACGTAAATCGAGGGTGTGCGGATACTCTAACGACCCCGGAAGTTCTTGGTAGGTAAAGGTTTTTTGTTTCGGATGGGCTAATACTTTACGTGAAGTACCCTCTTCTCCCATAAGCTCTTGCTCTCGGATCATCGGTTCATGCACTTCTTCCATCTCCCCTTGGGTGTGTCCAAATCCCCAGTATCGGCTGATACGGCGTGATTGTGCCTCCAGCGTATTGATCGGGAAGGTATCATAGGCACGCCCTCCCGGATGGGCGATGAAATAGGTGAATCCCCCCATTGAGCGGCGGTTCCACGTATCGACGATGTCAAACACGAGCGGCGTATCCACCCCGATCGTCGGATGGAGTGCCGACCACGGCTGCCATGCGCGGTACCGTACCCCGGAGACGTATTCCCCCTCTACCCCCGTAGAGACGAGAGGAACACGTACCCCGTTGCAGGTGAGAACATAGCGCTCGCTTACGAAATCACGTACCCGCACCTGCACCCGCTCCAGTGAGGAGTCAACATAACGGGCAGTCCCTTGTGAACTCGACTCTTCGCCCAATACGTTCCACGGCTCGATTCCTCCGCGCAGTTCGCAGTGAATCCCCTCGATGGTGCTCATCCCGTACAATGGAAATCGGAACTCGAAAAACGGATCGAACCAATCGGCCTCAAATCCATACCCCTCGGAACGCAAAAATTCGACGATGTCACGGATATCTTCACGAACGTAATGTTCGATCAAAAATTTATCATGCAGCTGTGTCCCCCATCGTACCAGTTTGTGACGGTAGGGTTTTTTCCAAAAGAGCGATACCAGAGTGCGGATCAACAACATTTGCATAAGCGACATCTGCGCGTGCGGCGGCATCTCAAACCCTCGCAGCTCCAAAATCCCCAGCCGCCCCGTCGAGGAATCAGGAGAATAGAGTTTATCGATACAAAACTCGCTCCGATGGGTATTTCCCGTCAAATCGGTGAGCATATGACGGAAGAGTCGGTCGGTGAGCCAAAACGGCACCTCTTCCCCCTCGGGGATTTGGTTAAACGCGATCTCCAGTTCGTAGAGATTTTCCAGCCGCCCCTCATCGACACGGGGTGCCTGAGAAGTAGGTCCGATAAACTGCCCTGAGAAAAGATACGAAAGACTCGGATGGTGCTGCCAAAAGGTGATCAAAGAGCGCAACAGTTCGGGATTGCGAAGCAACGGACTGTCGCTCGGAGTCATCCCCCCGATCGTGACATGGTTGCCTCCACCGGTACCGGATTGTTTACCGTCTTGCATAAACTTAAGCGTCCCCAAACGCGATTGATGGGCCTCTTCATAAAGGGTGTCGATGACCCCTGTCAGTTCCTCCCAGCTCGACGTCGGATGGATGTTGACCTCGATAACTCCCGGATCGGGAGTAACCCGCATTTTTTCGATTCGCAGATCATGTGGGGGTTCATACCCTTCGATCATCACTGCCATATTAAGCGCTTCCGCCGTCTCTTCAATCGAGGCGATCAGATCCAAAAATGCTTCGGTATTGGTAATGGGGGGGAGAAAAATAAAAAGTTTCGATTCACGGATTTCAACACTGACGGCCGTTCGGACAAAAGTCTCGTAATCGGTTGTTTTTTTCGTCGATTTTTTCACTGTTGCCGCACGTTCTTTGACCGCACTGTGATACTCCCCGAGTGAGGGAAATGCCCCGAATAGATCCGGCTCAAAACTCTGTTCCAGCTCAATATGCGGTTTGTGGGTCAATGAATCGAGCGGTAAGCGCAATCCGACCGGAGAGGTCCCCGGTGCGAGAAAGAGCTGCGCTCTGCGAAATTCCCATCGACAAGTAATCCAACGCGTTGTCCCCCAGTTCAGAGGCAAGACAAATCCGGCCGGTTTGTCGATCCCGCTGGAAAGGCTATCCGCCAATGCCCGTCGTTCCAATGAATCTTTCAAAGTCGCTTTGAGCGGATCGACATCGACCGGGAGCAACGACTCTTGGAGCAGTGCTACGAGGGGATCGTTGTAGGCATCATGGATATTTTGATCGCTGATCCCGAGATTGAGACAAAGGGTAGCTAAAAACTTCCGCGCATCCTCAGCGGTGTAATCGAACGTCTGATCCAAACTCGCCAACAATTCGGGGTTGTTCCATATCGGCTGACCGTCTTTGCGCCAAATAATCGTAGACATCCATCTAGGCAACGGTTCCCCCGGATACCATTTCCCCTGTGCGTGGTGGAGCAATCCCCCTTTGCCGAATGTTTTGAGCAGCCGTCTGGAAAGGACATTGGCAAGCTCACGTTTATGAGGACCATCCGCTTCGGTATTCCATTCGGGCGATTCCATATCATCAATCGAGACGAATGTCGGCTCTCCCCCCATCGTGAGGCGGACATCGTTAGTCGTCAGTTCTTTATCAACCTGATGTCCGAGCGCATCAATCGCTTCCCACTGCTCGGTACGGTAGGGTTTAGTAACACGAGGGGATTCAAAAACTCTCGTAACGGTATTGGAGTAGGTAAATTCCACCTCACATTTATCCATCGCCCCCTCGACCGGAGCGGCACTCTCAGGATTGGGAGTACACGCCAGAGGGATATGTCCCTCTGCGGCGAAAAGACCGCTCGTCGCATCCAAACCGATCCATCCAGCACCCGGAATATAGACCTCTGTCCATGCGTGCAGATCGGTGAAATCTTCAGAAGGACCGCTCGGACCGTCGAGCGATTTGACATCAGCGGAGAGCTGAACGAGATAGCCTGAGACGAACCGTGCCGCAAGGCCTAGATGACGAAGTACCTGCACAAAGAGCCATGCGAAATCGCGGCACGATCCCGTTTTACCTTTGAGCGTTACCGCACACGTTTGAACTCCGGGTTCCATTCTAAGAGTATAGTTTAGATACTGATGAATCTTGCTATTTAACTCTACCAAAAAATCATTAATCGAGCGCGGAGTCAAATCGATGGAATTGACAAACTCACTGAGGCGCTTTCCTCGCTCAGTGATCTTTAGATAAGGGCTCAACTCTTTTTTGAGCTCTTTTTTATATTTAAAGGGGAAATTGGTCGCATACTCTTCAACAAAAAAATCAAACGGATTGATACTCACCAACTCCGCCAGCACCTCGACATCGATAGAGAGTTCCGTCGTCTTCTCAGGGAAAACAATCCGGGCCAGGTAATTGCCAAACGGATCTTGCTGCCAGTTGATGAAATGATCATCAGGCTTGATGTTAAGCGAATAGGCCTCAATAGGGGTACGGCTGTGGGGAGCGGGACGGAGACGAATCACATGGGGAGAAAGATTGATAGGACGATCGAAAGCATAATGGGTTTTGTGGGAGAGGACAACTTTGAGCGACATCGGATTCCTTTGCGCATACGTAAATATCAGCAAGGATAACACACTTTACAACCATTTGAAGAATAAAGATTGTATATTTATCAGACAAACACCCATTTCGATTAGGGTTTCAGATTTTACCGTTGATAATGATTCTAATTAAGGAAAAGGCAGCGGATTAAAGAAGAGCGGGAGATTCCCCGAAAATCGGGGAAGAGAGAAAATTTAGATGTTGTCGCGGATACCGAGATCAGCAACCAATTTGTTGTAGCTTTCGCGGTTTGTACGTTTCAAATAACGCATCAAACGACGGCGCTGACCAACAAGTTTCAAAAGACCAAGACGTGATGAGTGGTCTTTTTTGAATGTTTTAAGGTGTTCAGTAAGGTCTGCAATACGTGTTGAAAGGAGTGCGATTTGCACTTCACTTGAACCGGTATCCCCTTCTGCTTTTTGGAATTGCTTGATGATTTGCGCTTTTTTCGCCGTATCTAAAGCCATAATAGCCTCCTGATGGGTATATAAATTTACCTTGAAAAATAATCTTTTCTAAGTAGGGTCGGAATTATAGCCAAAAATATCCGGTTTTGCGGTAAAAACATCTGCAAGTAGCCTCTAATGATTTTTAGCTATAATAACTTTTTGATTACCGGAGGATGTGCTATGTTAATGACCCGTGCCAGCGAATATGCCCTGTTGTCGCTTATCGTTTTGGCAAAAGCAGGTCGCGCTTTGGATGCAGACACTTTGTCTCGTGAACTCGATATCTCCAAAAGCTTTTTAGCCAAGATCCTCCAGTCCTTAGCACGACAGGGAATTTTAAACTCGTACAAAGGGGTCAACGGGGGTTTTGAACTTGCCCGCCATTCTCGAGACATTACGGTTCTTGAAGTTATGGAAGCGGCGGAAGGAAAAAGCCCTGCCGTATTCAGCTGTTCCCCCTCTGCTGATGATTGCCCCTCCAACAAAGCGCTCAGTTGCGGACTTTGGCCTTTTTTAAATCGTTTACAGGGAAAAGTAGACGCTTTTTTAGGCACACTGACCCTCGAAGCCATTTTAGAAGAGTAATGCTTGGCTAAAGCGAAAAACAAGTCACCCGACGTCAAAACGATTCTTTCGGCACTGTTCGCATCACGCGACCTGAGTGTCGTTTTTTTTGTCATGGCGATTATGGCGATTATCATCGTCCCCCTGCCGAGTGCACTTCTTGATTTGCTGCTCGCAGTGGTTATCGCCTTATCGGTGCTTATATTACTCATCTCCCTTTACATACCAAAACCAACCGATTTAACGACGTTTCCGACCCTTTTGCTCATTATCACCCTTTTTCGCCTCGCCCTCAATATCGCGACAACGAGGATGATCCTCAGTCACGGGCATGAGGGGCCCGAGGCCGTCAGTGACATCGTCACCAGTTTCGGGAATTTCGTTGTCGGCGGAAATCTCGTCATCGGGGTCATTGTCTTTAGCATTCTGGTTTTGATCAACTTCATGGTTATTACCAAAGGTTCGGGGCGCGTTGCCGAAGTTGCGGCACGTTTTACCCTCGATGCGATGCCCGGGAAACAGATGGCGATCGATGCCGATCTCAACAGCGGACTGATCGACGAATCCGAGGCCAAACGGCGCCGTGCGGAGATCTTGCAGGATGCCAATTTCTACGGAGCGATGGACGGTTCGAGCAAGTTTATCAAAGGGGATGCGGTTGCGGGGATCATCATCACCCTCATCAACATTATCGGCGGCTTTTTGATCGGCATTTTTCAGTTTGACCTCGATGTGGGTTCCAGCGCTAACACCTATACCATCCTCACCATCGGGGACGGCCTCGTTTCGCAAATTCCGGCCCTTATCATCTCTACGGCTGCGGGTATTATGATTACCCGTGGCTCTAGCGACACCGGCGGAAATTTCGCCGAGGGAAGCATCAACCAGCTTATGGGAAATGCCCGTATTATGATTATCGTCGGATTCATCATGCTCCTTTTCGCGGCGGTTCCGGGATTGCCGACCCTTTCGATGGGCTTTATAGGGCTTGTCTTTGCCGGATTGGGTTACGCGCTTTATAAATACGAAAGAGGGGAACTCGTCCTCACCTCCGCCCCTGCCGTTGCCAAAAAAGGCTCTCCAGCAGGTGCGGGGGGAACGCCGTTGGGTGAGGGGGGAACACCCGCAGCCCCACGCCGAAAAACCAACGAGGAGATCGCCAAAGAAGAAGAGGCGGCTCTGGAAGATATCCTTAAAATCGAAATGCTGGAACTCACGCTGGGATATCAGCTCATTCGTCTCGCCGACAGTACCCAGGGGGGAGATTTGCTGGAACGTATCCGGAGTATGCGGCGCAAAATTGCTTCCGATTTCGGCTTTTTGATGCCGCAGGTACGTATCCGTGACAACCTCCACCTCAAACCGACCCAGTACGAAATCCTCCTCAAAGGGGTCAATATCGGGGATGGATTCATCCAGCCGGATCGTTTTTTAGCGATGGACAGCGGTATGGCGATGGGTGAGATCGAGGGAGAACCGACCAAAGAACCGGCATTCGGTCTGGACGCCTTTTGGATTCTCCCGGAACACAAAGAAGATGCCATTATCAACGGCTACACCGTCGTCGATCCCGCTACCGTCATCTCAACCCACATGAGCGAATTGGTGAAAAAATACGCTGAAGAGCTTCTCACCCGCCAAGAAACCCAGTCCTTGATCGAGAAGATCAAAAACGACTATCCGGTCGTGGTGGATGATCTTCTTAAAGTAGCCAACATCGGTCTCATCCAGCGTGTTTTCAAAGCACTCTTGCACGAGCGGGTTCCACTCAAAGATATGATTACCATCTTGGAGACGATGGCCGATGTCGCGGAATACACCAAAAGCGTCGATACGATAACCGAACACGTCCGTGCCAAACTCTCCCGTATCATAACCCAGCTCTACACAAGTCCGGACGGGATTATCAAACTCTTGACTTTTGACACCATGAGCGAGCAGCGCATATTGGAAAAATCCCAAGAGCGTGACGGGATACGCCAGCTTCTCCTCAATGTCGGGGAGATCAACGGCCTCATTCAGGCAACAAGCCTCAAAGCAACCGAACTTCTCCAAAAAGGGATTTCCCCGATTATCGTCATCGTCGATCCGAAACTTCGTCGCCCGCTGGCCGAAATTTATGAACGGTTCAGTCTCGACATTACCGTTCTATCCCATGCCGAAATCGATTCAAATGCTAAATTTGAAGTACTCGGTTCCATCACTTTAGACACCAAATAGGATACTTATGCAAAAAACCATTTACCACCTCTCCCATATCGACCTCGACGGATACAGCTGTCAGCTTATCATGGCACAGACATCCCACACGATGATCAGCTTTAACGCCAATTACGGAGCCGAAGTGATGGACCGCCTCGAAGAGATTATCGAGCGGATTAAAAAAGGGAAGCAAACCGCAACCATCCTCATTACCGATCTCAACCTCTATCCGGACGAAGCGCGATGGCTCAATAACGAGGTCAATCGGCTCAATGAAAGCGGCTGGGAAATCACGATTACCCTCCTCGATCACCATGGCAGCGGCAAAGACACGGCGGCACAGTATCCGTGGTATTTCCTCGATACTGAGCGTTGTGCAACGAAAATCGTTTATGAATACGCGCTTCAACATTACGGACTCCATGGAGGCGGATGGCTCGAAGCATTTGTAAAAGTCGTCAATGCCGTCGATCTGTGGCACCAAAACGAAGAAGAAGATTTTGAGTACGGAAAAGTATGCATGCGCCTCATCTCCGACGCCAAAGAGCTCAGCCGCGTTATGTTTGCCGATGAAGATCGCGAGTATAAACTCGCGATGCTGGAGCAAGCCGCGACAATGCGCTATCTCCCTAACGCCAATATCGTCCTGGACGAAACGCTTCACAAGATGAAAAAAGAGTTTTTCAAAGACGGTGTCGATAATACCCTCGATAATCTCTCGACGAAATACATTGTGGCACTGCTGGGAACCAAACGTTCCACCATGACGATCTACTACAAAGGATGGAGAGGGTTCTTGAGCTACGGTTTGGGAAATACGTCCATCATCGGAAACGGCTTTTTGACCGAATTTCCGGACTTTGATTTTATTGTCGATGTCGGAACGCGAGGAACCATGAGCTTGCGCGGGCATGATAAAGTCGATGTCGCGATGATGGCCGGAGAATGGGTCGGCGGCGGCGGACATCCCAATGCTGCAGGGGGACGGATCAATGGGTTTAAAGAGCAGTTCCGCTATGACAAAGTCAAACGCCAAATCGAAGATATGCTCTCCAACAAAGAGGCGATGCCCGGAAAATTGCCACATAAAAACGAAGCAGAATAATTCAAAATCTTAGATTGCCACGCTAACGCTCGCAATGACAGTCATTGCGAGGAGTCTTCGACAAAGCAATCCATTAATGGTAAAACAACTATGATTCAAATCAATAACCTCACCAAAAGCTACGGTACACGAGTCCTTTTTCAGGATCTCTCCCTCAAATTGAACGCCGGAAACAAAGTCGGATTCGTCGGGCGAAACGGGACGGGAAAATCGACCCTCTTTAAAATCATTTTGAATGAAGAACCTTATGATTCGGGAGAAATCATCATCCCGAAAAATTACCGCATCGGAACGCTGCGTCAGCACCTCCACTTCACCCATAAAACGGTACGCGAAGAGTGCGCTTCTGTTCTTACCGGCGATATGGAGCACGAAGTGTATCGGGTCGAGAAGATCCTATTCGGTCTGGGATTTACCCAAGAGGATTTGGAGAAAGACCCCCTCAGTTTTTCGGGGGGGTATCAAATCCGCCTCAACCTTGTGAAACTCCTCGTCACTGAGCCGAATCTCCTCTTGCTGGATGAGCCGACCAACTACCTCGACATCGTCTCACTACGCTGGCTAGCCTCTTTTATACGTGCATTCGAGGGGGAAGTGATCCTCATCACCCATGATCGCGATTTTATGGACTCAGTCACCACCCACACGATGGGATTGCGCCGACGAAGTGTCAGTATCATCAAGGGAAACAGTCACAAATATTATGAGATGATGGCAAGCGAAGACGAGCTGTATGAGAAGACCAAAATCAACCACGATAAAAAGCGTGCCGAGTTGGAGGATTTTGTCGCCCGAAACAAAGCCCGCGCTTCCACCGCGACACTCGCCCAATCCAAACAAAAAGAGCTGGATAAGATGGGGGTTATGGAGTCACTGGAGGGGGAAAAGGATCTCTCTTTTTCCTTCTCTTACAAACTTACTCCGGCCAAAGTCATTATGCAGGTCAAGAACCTCTCCTTCGGCTATAAAAAGGGGGAACCGCTTTTTAGCGATCTCAACTTCACCCTCGAAAAAGGGAAGCGCCTCGCCATCATCGGGAAAAACGGTAAGGGAAAATCAACCCTTCTCAACACCCTTGCAGGGGTTTTGACGCCCAACGGGGAGATCACTTCTCACCCCTCCACCGCCATCGCCCATTTCGGCCAAACCAACATCGACCGACTGAACAAAAACCGCACGATCACCGAAGAGATCCAAAGTGCCGATAACACCTTGCAAAACGTCCGTATCCGCGGTATCTGCGGAACGATGATGTTCAGCGGCGACGATGCCGACAAAAAAATCAGCATCCTCTCAGGGGGAGAGCGCAGCCGCGTCATGCTGGGAAAAATCATCGCCACCCCGGCCAACCTCCTCTTCCTCGATGAGCCGACCAACCACCTCGACATGCAGTCGATCGATTCGCTCTGCGACGCGTTGAAACGGTTCGAGGGTTCCGTCGTCATCGTCACCCACTCCGAGATGCTCTTACGCGAGCTTGCCGATCAGCTGATCATCTTCCGTGAGGGGAACGCGGAGTTCTTCGACGGCGGCTACGACGAATTTTTGGAAAAAATCGGATGGGACGAAGAGATTTCTGATGCCCCAAAACCGGTCAAAGTGACCCAAAACACCAATAAAAAAGAGAACAAACAGCAGCGTGCCGCATTGGTGCAGGAGCGTTCCAAACTCCTCAGTCCGCTGAAAAAAGAGGCGGATCATTGCGAAAGCACGATTATGAAGCTCGAAGAGAAACTCAAAACCTCCCATGAACTCCTAACGACCTATTCCAACCAAGGGGAGACCTCCAAACTCCTCGAACTCTCCAAGCAGGTCGGAGACGATGAGAAGATGATCGAAGAGCTGTTTGAGCGGCTCGAGATTGCCAGCGATGAGATCGCACGTATCGAGCGTGAGTACGAGGAAAAGTTGAGTGAGCTCTAAAGTCCGCCTCGACAAACTCCTCGGCTCGCTGGGGTATTGCAGTCGCAAAGAGGTCGCAACACTGCTCCGAGAGGGGATCATCACCCACACCGAAAATCTCCCCCTCAAACCCGATACCAAAGTCTCTCATGACGAAATCCTCTTCAATGGTGAACCGCTCGATCCCCCCTCTGGAATGGTGATTTTGATGCACAAGCCGGTCGGTCTGGTCTGTTCCCATGACGATGGCGAGGGAAAGCTCGTCTACGACCTCCTCCCCTCTCGCTGGCGGCTCCGCGATCCGAAAATCTCGACCGTCGGGCGGCTCGATAAAGATACGAGCGGTTTATTGCTCCTCACCGATGACGGAGCGCTTCTGCACCGTCTCACCTCACCCAAGCACAAAGTGCCTAAAGTGTATGAAGCGACGCTCAATCGACCGCTACAAGGCAATGAAGAGTCTATCTTCGCCTCGGGAACGCTGATGCTCAAGGGCGAAAAAACGCCCTGCCTCCCTGCCAAACTCACCATTATCGACGATACTCACGTGACGTTAGAAATTACCGAGGGGCGCTACCATCAGGTACGGCGGATGTTCGCGGCGGTGGGGAACCATGTCACTGCCCTGCACCGCTCTACTTTTGGAACGCTTACACTGGGGGATTTGAAGGCGGGGGAATACCGCATCATCGATAAAGAGTCTTTTTAGACCAGCACGATTCCCATCGATTCGAGTAAAAAGAGCGCTTCATATCGGCTAAAGATTGCCCCCTTGAGATGGTTGGAGCGCAGATCGATAGAGGTGTTAGAGCTATCGGTAAAGTTGGCACCTTCGAGATGGGTGTTACCGAACAGTGCCCCCTTGAAATCGCTCAAGCTAAAGTCCGCTTTTTGAAACGTCCCGTTGCGAAAATCAACCTCTTTGGCTCGGCACTCCCGCATCACCAACCCTTCTATATTCAAACCGAAAAAGTTGCTATCATTGAGGATACACTCGCGAAAACGGAGCGGGTCAGCATTGAGCAAACTCTTCCAATCCGCCATTGTCCAGTCTATCCCGATCATCTTACACGAAACAAACTCGACATCGCTCATTTTACTGCTGGTGAGTTTCATCAGGCTCAGATTACAGTTTTCGAAACGGCATTCGGTAAATTTGCAGGAGGAGAAAAAGGTCTCGCTAAAATCACATGAGACGAAAGTGCAGTCATCGAATTCGGCTTTGGTGATCTTTTTGCCGTGGAGATCAATCCCTTCAAATTTTTCGGCAAATACGTCCATGTTGTCGGTGATGGGGGTCACGGCAAATTTTCCCGATAGAGACTCAATATCCAAATCTGATCTTTTTTGACAGTATAAATAATCGAGTACCCCTGATAGACGAGTTTACGCGAATCGCTGATCAGTTCTTCCGAACTTCGCCCCGCGTAGGGAAAAGCACTCAATGTACTCACGATAAACTCCCGAAGACGTTGCAAGTACTCTCGTGTCAGTTTTTTGGATTGTGTTTGTTCATAAATGTATTCGGCGATCATTTCGAGTCTATGATGCGCTTTAGAAGAGAAATCAATCCGCATATTTCGCGATCACGCTATCAAACGCTTCATCGATGCCCATGTATTCACCCCGCTCGATCTGCTGCATTGCCTCTTTGAGTTCACGTTTGAGCTGTGCATGGGTGCGGTTGTATTCATCGAGTGACATTATGACGACGCTCTTGTCGTTTTTGGTCGTGACAATCACCTCTTCGTTATTGTCACACACCTCATCGATGATCGTTTTGAGAGAGTTACGGGCTGTAGTGTAGTTTAATGCTTGCATAGGGTTGCCTTTATGACAGCTTTCTGTCATTATAACACTTTTTTCGTTTTTACATAACATCGAAAATTCCGCTGCCTGTCCCCTTTCGCTATAATCACACCATGATAATCGTATATGACCATGAAAACTTCGTCATCACCCTCAAACCCGCAGGCGTCAACTTCCACTCCGAAGAGGAAGCGGGATTTGTCGTGCAGGTGAGCGAACAGTTAGCCATCCCCCTCTTCCCCGTCCACCGCCTCGATAAAATGACCTCCGGTCTCGTCATCCTCGCCAAAAACTCCGAGACGGCGGCACAGTTCGGAAAAATGTTCGAAGCGCGTGAGATCGAAAAATACTACCTCGCGATCTCGATGCGCAAACCGAAGAAAAAAATGGGGTGGGTCAAAGGAGATATGACAAATGCGCGGCGGGGGGACTATAAACTCCTCGTAACGATGGAAAATCCAGCCGTAACTCAGTTCGTCAGTTGCGCTCTGCGTACCCATGAGCGGTTTTTTCTCATCAAACCTCATACGGGCAAAACCCATCAGATCCGCGTCGCCCTCAAATCGCTCGGCTCCCCCATCGCCGGAGATGAGCGCTACGCGGCATGCGACGAAGCACGCAAAGAAGAACGGGGATACCTGCATGCCTATGCATTACGTTTTACACTAAACGGTGAAGAATTTGCTTTTGTGTTGCCTCCCGATGAGGGGGAGCGATTTATGAGTACAGAGTGCAAAAAACAGCTTGAAATCTGGAATCAACCGTGGGAGCTGTTTTGAAAACGTTTACAACCGAGCCCATGACCGATATCCTCTCATGGGCACATAATACCCTCAAAGAGTCTAACACTATAATCTTCGAAGTACTCAATCCCGATATCGGTCGCGGATACTACGCGGGCGAAGTCGTAGCCATCGACGGAAGCGACTATCTCTATCGTAGCTATAAAGCGTGGAGTGACTTGGGTGAACTCCTCTTTTGCCGCCTTCTGACCCCAAAAACGGCCTCCGAGTATACCGTCGTCATCACCTATGAAAAACTTGACCTCAGCGACTCGTTCCACGCAAGCGAAGCCAAAGAGGAAAAATACGGAACAGCGTCCCGCTTCGCGGCAATCCACAAAAATGAAGAGCCGGCATTTTTGAGCGCCTATCTGCGTGCCTTGCGAAGCGTCAAGGTCGGGGAGAGAAAACGGATTCTCAATCTGGGGATTAATACGGGGGATGAGTTCGACCTCATCCGCACAATCCTACCGCCTGAAATTTATCAGAACCTCGAACTTGTCGGGATCGACTTTTCACAAAGCGCCATCAATATTGCACGAGAACGTTTTAATGAAGGGAATGCCACTTTTTACGTCCATGACATCAACAATCTCGCTTCACTAGGCTTAGGACGCTTCGACCTTATCATCACGATCGGAACCCTGCAAAGCAGCACGCTGGAGTTCAAATCCCTCTTTGCATCGCTCGTGCAAGAGTATCTAAGTAAAGAGGGGGCGATGATTGTAGGATTTCCCAACTGCCGCTGGATGGGTGGAGAGATGATTTACGGAGCCAAAGCCCCGAATTATCCCTATTCGGAAATGTCAATTCTGGTAAAAGATATCTACTACTGTAAAAAATATCTACAGCAAAAAAAGTTTCGGGTGACTCTGACCGGAAAAGATTATCTTTTTTTGACCGGGACAAAAATCGGTTAAGACGTTCGCATTGCCTACCGTTATTTCATTTTTGTTTCGCCCCATGCATCTTTGGCCGAATGTTTGGTGTGAATTTCCTCCATCACCTCTTCGGTTTTCAAATGATACACCTCTTTATCGGGAGTCACACAAAAAATTTCGAATTCAAGAAGATGGGGGTTTTGTTTAACGACAACCTCTTTCACATCCAGGCTGTTCGCAAATTTCCGTATCGCAACAACCGCATGCATATCTTTGGTCGTAATTTTGACGATCAAATCACCCTTATATCCCGAATAGGTATTGATGTTGTCAATATCAAAATCAAGCGCATAGTGAATGATTTTCTTTCTGTCTGTCTGCATCGGTTTTTTTCCTTGCATCAAATCTGTTCACTCTATTGTAACCAATCATTACAAAAAACGATATTATCTGAGTCATGTTGTGCTATACTGCAAATATAACCAAAAACTCTAAACAGAGAACTAAAAAAATATGCCTATTAAAACCGGTCTGACACAGTATGAATCGCCAATCGTTCTGATACAGCCTCTTCAATATCCCCTGCTCGGCGTTGTAACCGCTTTTCATGAAATTTATCTTTACAATACCGAAACGGGGACAAACCAAAAAATCATACGGCTGAATATTCCTGAGAATACTCACCTTTTATGCGCTTTCGATCCGAACCGTATGCACTTTCTTTTCGGAACCACTCAGAGTGAAACCTTAACCCTGATTGATCTTGAATACAAAAAAGTTCTCACCCGTTTTGAACTCGATCAGCAAACCCCTACGAAACTCATGTTTGCACCCAACGGTCTCCATTTTGTCTGCGGAACCAGCCAAGGGAGGGTATTGCTCTGGCGCTACGATTCGCCTGTTCTCCTTTCTAGACTGCACTCCTACCCTGAATATACCTCGCTGTATATCAAACCGAAAATCAATTTTGTCTCCGCCTTGGCTTTTGAAGGGGACCGCCTGTCCACATCCGGATATGGGGGAAGTGTCGTTTTAACCGAGTATCGCTCCCAGACTCATACCAAACGGTATCATCCGAGTTACGTTGAAAGTTCTGCTTTGCTTTTTTATAAAGAGAGTCTCATCATCGGAAATAAAGGGGGAACCCTTTTAAAAATCGATTTGCAAGGGAAACACCCCAATCAGCGTCTCTCTACTTCCATGAGTACCATTACCGGGCTGCTCAAAATCGGGGAAGAACCTTATGTTCTGGCCTTCGGAGACAAACCGTACGTTCCCCTGATCAATGCCAATACGATGCAGATGATCTATGAGCGCTATATTGAAGTCGATCAACCGATCGCAGCACTGTGCAAAGATGACAATAACAACCTCTACGTCGGAACCGCAGCAGGGGGACTTTTTAAATTCGATCTTCTCCCGTTTCATGAACTCGAAAGGCTTGTCGAATCAAAATCGTATGCGCAGGCATATCATTTGTGTGAACAAGAGCCTCTCCTCAAAGAGAGCCAAACCTATCACCTTCTGGAATCCCTGTTTCAACGCACTCTACAACACACCAAAGTTTTACTCGAAAAAGGGGAGCTTGAACAGGCAAAAACGCAACTGCAGCCCTTCCAGCCGACCAAAGCGAAAGAGATAGGTGCTTTATTAGCGGCATTCTCACATATAAAACAGCTGATTTATCTTTTCGATCATCAAAAATTTTCCCCTTTTTACGGCCTAGTCGAACAATTTCCCCTCTTAAACTCCACTGCACTCTACGCAAAAGTGGAAGAGGAATGGAGTGAACGGTTCAAAAAAGCGCAAGCATTGATGTTCATGGAAAAGAAAAGAGAGGCGCAGGCAGAACTTGCCCCTTTTGCGACGGTCAATGCCAAGCGTCCCTTCGTGCTCCTGCTGATTCAAAATACCGATGTTTTCAAAATATATTCCAAAGCCGTACATGAACACAACTACACACAGCTCAACCAACTCACCCTACGCTATCCCTTCTTGCGTAAACTTCCCTCCTACAATGAGCTCATCCAAGAGGCCGGCGAGCTGATAGCCGCCATTACCGAAGCACTGAAAAAACAAAATTTTGAATATGCCCAGTTACTCCTGGGTGAGTTCAGTTTGATCCCTCAGTACGAAAAAGAGTTCACCCAACTTAAAATGTTTGTTTCGCACGCTGTGAATCTGCACCATGCGATCACCCACAGCCACTGGCGTTCCGCCTACAGCTTGATCGATGGGAATTCGGAACTGATGATTTTGCCGTGGGCACAGGAGCTTAACGCAGTATGGCAGGAAAAATTAGAACGATGCGAGCAGTATGCCGCAGCAGGTGATGCGTCTGCCATCAAAAAAGAATTTATGAATCTTATCAACCTGCCTGGGCGGCATGAGCGAATCGGGGACCTATTGCGTTCCGCCTATCATGTTCAGCTCAAAAAGCTGCTCGACTCCAACCCTGACGTTTTTTCAGTCGGCGTAGCCAACTACTGCGATCTGTTCGGAATGGATACGGAAATACGCCATCTGCTGCGGATAGCCAAGCACAAACATATCACCCCGCAGCTTGAACAATCCCTGCTCAACCCGAAACAACGAGACCAATGGATATATCACATCACGGAACTACGCAGTCAAATAGCGTAACCATATCCATTCAGCCTTGAGTGCCGTTATGAAAAAATACAAACTGAAACGATCGCGCTGCATCAGCAAATCGCTACCCTCAACATTGAATTTTATAGTAATGTTACCCATTCGTTACTCTCCCTAGTTTATTCTGTTGGCGGGTAAGGGTTCTTGAGTTTTCTTGAATTTTCTTGCCACATTCCAGAAGGAGCGTACTATGACAGTAAGTTCAAACTACAGTTCGTATGCATCATACAGCTCATCATCTGCTGCGTCATCCAACGTTCAAAGAAGCAAACCCGATTTTGAGGCCATGGCCCAGGAGATGATCGCTTCGATGGACACGGACGGCAACGGCTCGATCAATTCGACCGAATTCACCACCGCGTTGCAGTCGGGTTCGGACCAAGATATCTCCGCCACAGCGAATGATATTTTCTCGCAGCTCGATTCCGACAGCAGTGGATCCATGAGTACCGAAGAGTTTATGACCGCACTCAAGGCATCGCATCCCCAACCGCGGCAAGAGGGAGAGATGGGTTCTATGCCGCCTCCACCCCCAAGCGACTCTTCTGCAAGTTCATTGGAAAGCGACGCTAACGACATCTTCTCCAGCCTTGATACCAATCAAGACGGTGTCATCTCCCAAGATGAGTTAATGAGCCTGTTTAAACAGTCATCTAAACAATCCGAAACGTCGGCGAACGCATCCGGAACCGATGCGGCGTCTTCAAACGGCGATGCATTCAACAATATGCGTACCAAAATGCTTCAACAGATTCTCTCCTACTACGGTTCCGGCTCCAATACGGACACCTCTTCCACACTGAGCCTCAGTGCTTGATAGCCCGCGCCCCCTCGGGTGCGGTGTTACTTTTAATTTACTTTTTCCCCGATATAATCGATCATGCTAAAACTATTGATGATTGAAGACGACAACGAACTTGCCCTGCTCTTAAAATCACGTTTGCAAAAACAGCAAATCGACGTCGTAATCGCCTCAAACGCCCTTGGAGGATTGCAGTTGTTTCAACAGGGGGGCTTCGATCTGTTGATACTCGACCTCTCACTTCCCCAGATGGACGGACTCGAAATCTGCAGACTGATACGGCAGGAAAGTTCAATTCCGATCATCATCTCTTCAGCCCGTTCGGACATGCGGGACAAAAAATCGGCATTTACTAACGGAGCCGACGATTACCTCCCCAAACCCTATGATCCCGATGAGCTCTTGTTCCGAATCGATGCGATCATGCGGCGGATCCACCCCGAGATGCCGGCGGCACGATACCCGTTCGAGATCGCCGAAGAACGCCGCGAAATCACCCGAAACGGCCAGCAACTTCGACTGACCCCGGCCGAATACGAGATCGTCGCATACATGATCCGAAAAGACCGGAGCGTCATTTCACGCGAGGAGCTGCTACTGAACATCATTTCGATCAAATACGAAAGCAGTCTCAAAAGCATCGATGTCATCATGGGGCGAATCCGTCAAAAAATCGGGGATGACACAAAAAATCCACGCTATATCGTCTCCGTTCGGGGGATAGGATACAAATTTGTCAATCAATAGACATTCCCTGATCGTACTGATCGTTTTTTTCTTTCTGATCACATTCACGCTGATCAATGCCCTCTTCTGGTTTGCACTCGAATATACCCAAAAACGCCAAGAGAGCGAACAACTCCGCCGCTTTCTTCTGGCCGATCGCCTTATGTACCATGAAAAGCGGGCCGATCTGAAGCACCTGATGATACGCGTTTCAACCGTCGTACCGTCGACTCTAATAAAAGAGGGTGACGTCATCATCGAACTTCCGTTTGCCAAAATGGTCGGCTACCGGGGAAAAATTTTCTTTTTCCACCTCCCTCCTCCAAAACCGCCGTTTGTACGAAATCAGCCCCCTCCGTTCATGATGATAATTCCGCCACACATGCCCGATTTCGCGCATGCCAGGGTGCTTGAAAACATGCAGGAAGAGAGCCGTCTGTATCTGTGGATAGTACTGGGAGGAATCGACTTGCTGTTCCTCACATTTTTCGCCTACCTGATCCGAAAACTCCTCCCGTTATACCGTCTTAAAAATGCGATACAGTCGTTCAACGACGGGGACACTGCGCTCGATGCACCAGTTGAGGGGCGGGATGAGATATCCGCCATCACCCGCGAATTCAACCACGTCCTCGAAAAAATCGCATCGATGAGAGAAGCACGGAGCCTTTTTTTACGCAACATTCTCCATGAACTGAAAACACCGATTATGAAAGGCTCCCTCACAACCGACTGTTTTGAACCGGGGGCCGGCCGAGAGCGGTTGAAACGGGTTTTCGACCGGATGAGCTACCTGCTCGACGAATTCGCCAAAATGGAGCGTTTCAGCAGCGGGGAGTGGCAGCTTAATGTGCAGGAATACCGTTTTGTCGACCTGCTTGACCATGCCTGCGATATTCTTCTGTGCGACAGAGAGAGTCTCATCATCAAAGAAGAAGCGTCCCGAATGATCGTGAAAGTCGATTTTGAGCTCTTTGCGATCGCGCTGAAAAACCTTCTTGACAATGCGATCAAATACGGAGAAGGGAAACCGAGCCTCATTATCCTGGAGCGGACAATCGACATCTGCAACATCGGCAATCCCCTCCCCGAATCCAAGCAAGATTTTTCAAAACCATTCAACCGGACCTTCGAAAACTCATCCGCCGGCCTCGGGCTTGGGCTCTATCTGACCCATTCGATTCTTCAGCAACACGGATTCAACCTCGACTACAGCCATGCGGGCGGATTGAACTGTTTCCGTATCCGTTTATAGATATTTAATGAAAGGATGCTACACTAAATTTATGAAACCGATCTCCTTATTATCCTCTCTACTTTTACTGTCGTTTTTCCCGAAAGCGGAGGAAATCAATTTTCTCTCTTCGGAAAAACGCCAGGTTATCGAACAGCAGCAGAAAATCAATGAATCCGAACACGAAAAATTGCGTTATAACTGGCTCTCCCCCCTGAATCTGAAAGGGTCATACAGCTACGATAAAAGCGCGTCGGGCAATTATCACAGTGATCTCAAAACACTCTCCGGATCGATTTCGCAGGACATCTTCCGCTCCGGAGGGATCATCTACCAGATCGAGTATGCCGATGCGAAAATACAAACCGAAACGATCGCACTCCATCAGCAAATCGCCACCCTCAACAATCAGCTCTTTAGCGCGTTGCTCAACTACCGGAAAAAGCGTTACGAACTTGAACAGAGCACCAAAAAAATCGATAATTACGATATTGAAATTTTCATCAAACGCCATCTCTTTGAAGCCGGAAAAGCCGATATTACGGAACTCAACAACGCGTTGATGAACAAAAGCGGAGAGCTGAAAACCTCAACAGCGCTCCGATATGAGATTTCCCGGCAGCGGCTGGAGATAGCGAAGCTCAGTGACATCGATCCGGACACTTTCGTTCTGCCGGTTTTTACTCTGGTGAAAGAAGAGGAGTTCTTGAAAAACCATCTCGATCTGCGCTATGCCCGCTCTCAAAACCAGACCTACGAATCACTCTACCATGTGACACAAAGCAGTTATCTTCCCTCTATTGCTATCAACGGTTCAGCAGGCTACCAAGAGTATGATCCCAAAGAACTCCCCAATGGCTACAGTGGCACTTTTTACAGTGCAGGCGTATCCCTTTCCCTCCCTCTGGCCTATAACGCTTCCGCAGCGATCCAGGAATCCAAAGCCGCTTATCTCAAACAGGCTGCCGAGAGCGCCGATGCCGAGCGGACGACCAGAGCGTCTTATGCCCAATCATTGGAACTCATCGAAAGCTATCGCCATTACATCGCTATTACACGCAAAAATCTAGCCCTTTATGATGATTTGATTACAGCGACCAAAGCCGGAAACGATGCCGGAACGAAAACAGGGTATGACCTCCAGACGATAACCAATTCAAAAGCGATCGAAGAGTACACGATTAAGATCAATGAAATCAACATACAGCTGGAACTTTCCAAACTCCATTTCGCCATCAACGCCAGCAAGGAGACACTATGAACCCCTCAACCGATACGATTCAAAACACGTTGGGGCTTACCCAGAACTCCGCCCCTTCCCGAAAAAAATACCTGTGGGGAGGGATCATCGCACTGCTGCTGATAGGAGGGGGATGGTATGCCTATGCAAAGGGTTCAGATAAAGAGGTGGCGTATCAAAGTGCCGCGGTGGCGCGTAAAACCCTGACCACGACCGTTTCCGCCACCGGCAATCTGGAACCGACCAATACCGTCGACGTAGGGATCGAAGTCTCCGGAACAATCGCTGAGGTTCTCGTCGACTACAACGATGAGGTCAAAACAGGCCAACTGATGGCGCGGCTCGATACGACCCGCCTCGCCTCTGCCCTTGAGAGTTCCAAAGCGGCCCTTTCCCGATACAGAGCCCATGTGGCCGAGGCCAAAGCGGCCCTGGTCTACGCCAATAACGAATCCGAACGGGTACGCAAGATGTACGCTGCAACCAACGGCAACTACCCTTCCAGACAGGAGATGGATAACACCCGTGCGGCAAGGGATAAAGCCCAGGCTCAATACGATGCAGCGCTCGCACAGGCCAAACAGGCATCCGATGAGCTCGCATCCAACCAGTACAATCTGGATAAAGCGATCGTCGTCTCCCCTATCAACGGCATCGTCCTCGAGCGCAAGGTCGAACCGGGGCAGACCGTCGTCGCTTCGATGCAGACACCGGTCCTTTTCAAGATGGCCGAAGACCTTACACAGATGAAAGCGATCGTCAGCGTCGACGAAGCAGATATCGGAGAGGTGAGGGAGAAGCAGAAGGTCCGGTTCACCGTCGATGCCTATCCGGGAAAAACATTTATGGGAAGCATTACCCAGCTGCGGCTTAATTCCCAGATCGTCAACGGGGTTGTTACCTATGACGCCGTCGTGACGGTACAGAATCCTGACGTATTGTTACGGCCGGGGATGACGGTAAGCGCCTACATCATCACCGGAGTACTCGCAAACGTCCTAACCGTCCCGAATGCGGCACTCCGTTTCACCCCTCCCTCCGAACAGAACAACAGTGAGAAAAAAGCGAAAAACAACACCGATGCATCTGCGCGCCACGTATGGGTACTGCGTGACAACCAACCGGTCAAAATAGCGGTTGAAACCGGAAAAAGCGACGGTATCTCAACCGTCATCACCAACAGCACCCTCACAACCGATGATGCCGTCTTGATCGGAACCCAACAGCCATGATCGATACCGTCCCCGAATATGTCATCGAACTCCGTCAGGCGGTAAAATCGTACGGGGAGGGAGAAGCGGAGACTTTCGCGTTGCGCGGCGTCGATTTGCAGATCGCGCAGGGGGAGTTTGTGGCGATTATGGGACCCAGCGGATCGGGAAAATCGACGGCGATGAATATTATCGGGTGTCTCGATACCCCCAGTGACGGACATTACCTTTTTCAAGGGGTTGACGTCGGTTCCCTCTCCCGCGACCAGCGAGCCATCTTGCGGCGAAACTACATCGGGTTCATCTTCCAGGGGTTTAATTTACTGGGAAAAACATCCGCCATCGAAAACGTCGAGCTTCCCCTCCTTTATCGAGGGGTTCCGGCACACGAACGCCATGCCATGGCGATGGAAGCACTGCGCAGTGTAGGACTCGAACACGTCGCCCATCACACCCCTGGCGAGCTCTCCGGAGGACAGCAGCAGCGGGTCGCCATCGCGCGGGCCATCGTCACCCGTCCTCTGGTTCTCCTCGCCGATGAGCCAACCGGAAATCTTGACACCGCCAAAAGTATCGAGGTGATGGAGCTGCTCCAATCTTTCAACCGAGAAAAGGGTATTACCATCATTATGGTCACCCATGAGCACGACATGGCCTCGTATGCCAAGCGGACAATCCATTTCCGTGACGGACAGATCGATACGATCCGCGAAACGAAGGGACACCCATGATCTGGAACGCTTTTTTACTCGCTCTACGCGAGATCCGCCGCAGTGCGATGCGCTCGGTTCTCACGACACTGGGGATTGTGATCGGGGTTGCATCGGTCATCGCGATGGTGATGCTGGGCGATGCAACAACCGCTTACGTTACGAACAATATCTCCAAACTGGGAACCAATATGCTGGTGATCCAGCCCGGGCAGGATCGTCACGGCCCACGAAATCCCGATGCCAATACAAAGCCTTTCACCCACAGCGACATTGAAATCATCAAACGCGAAATTCCGGACATACAAGCGATTGCCCCCATCAGTACGCAGGGGATAAAAGCGGTATTCGGCAACCAAAACTACTCGACAACGGTCGCAGGAAGCGACAACGGCTATTTCGCCGTCAAAGACTGGGAAATGGAATCGGGGAGAATGTTTAGCGGCGCGGAACTGCAAGGGGGAAAAGCAGTTTGTGTCATCGGCGCAACCATACGCAAAGAGCTTTTCGGCGACCAGGATCCTATCGACTCCTCGATCCGTTTAGGAAACTTTTCGTGTCACGTGATCGGAGTGCTGGAGACGAAAGGGGCATCCATGTTCGGAATGGATCAAGACGACCTTATCGTCGTCCCGTTGGGGATGTTTGAACGCCGCATCAGCGGTAACCGCGATATTTCGGTCATCATGGTCTCCGCTACCTCATCCTCCATGATCGAAAACGTCAAATCTTCCCTCACCGCACTGCTGCAAGAGCGTCGTCGTATCCATCCGGGGGATGAAAATGATTTTAACGTTCGGGACATGCGGGAAATCGTCCAAACCCTCTCCTCCACTACCCAGATGCTCACGATCCTGCTGGGGGCCGTTGCGGCGATCAGCCTTTTGGTCGGCGGAATCGGGATCATGAACATCATGCTCGTTTCAGTTACCGAACGGACGCGGGAAATCGGGATACGGCTTGCCATCGGAGCCCTGGAGCGTGAAGTGCTGCTGCAGTTTCTCGTCGAAGCGGTCGTCCTCTCATCTCTGGGAGGGGTTATCGGCGTTGTATTGGGCATCGGCGTCGGGGTGGGGATCAGCCTGTTTTTCGATCTGCCTCTCGTGTTTAACACCGCCATGGTCTTGATCGCTTTTTGCTTTTCCACCCTCGTAGGGGTAGTGTTCGGCTATTTTCCCGCCCGCAAAGCGGCCCGTCTCAATCCGATCGATGCGTTACGCTATGAATGAGACCCGACTCTGTTGATTTTAGCTCATTAAAGAATATCGAGAAGTGCTTCCAGCTTGTTGATTTGGGAGAGCGCACCCGTAAAATCATGGGTTACGGTAAACGCATTCTCGACAATAATGCAATCAATGCCGGCATTAAGGGCCGAACGCAATCCCCGTTCGCTGTCTTCGATCACGATCGCTTGATCCGGAGTCGCTTTAAACCGCAAAAGTCCTGCCTGATAAGGGTCCGGATACGGTTTGGCACGCGGATAGTCTTCGACACACAAGATAAACTCCATATGCTGTGTAAAATGCCCCTCTTTATGAATTATTTCGAAATCAGCCCGCCGTGAGGTGGTGACGATCCCCATTTGAAAACGTTTGGAGAGTTCTTCAATCACTTGGAGCGCACCGGGGATCACGATGTCACGGCTGGAAATCAGCTCTTGATAGTATTCGTTTCGTTTGTCACGCCACACCCGGATTTCATTTTCGTTATATCCTTTCGATTCCGCTATCGAAAAAAGAGTGGCCCCTGCAATCATGATCTCATGATAGGATTTTTCATCCACCTGAATCCCCATTTCGGCAAAGGTTTTCAGGTTTGCTTCGTAATAAAGAGGTTCTGTGTGCACCAGAACTCCGTCATTGTCAAATAAAATGAACTGTTTTTTATTTTTCATCAAAGATTGCTTTTTTTCGTCTATTGTAACATACTCCGATAGAATTGACCTGTTAAACCTATTACGCTAGGATAGAGCTTTGAGATGGAAGGACAGAAATGCAAAAATACCTCTTTTTACTCCTCTTTGTTTTCGGTGTTCTCAATCTTTACGGGCGCAGTGACGTAGAAGCCATCAACCTCTCCCTCCTCTCCTTGGGGAGTGAAGAGTCTCTACTGGATACCTCCGCATTGGATACGACTTTGGAGCGGCATCGCAGCACCCTCCCTCCCCTTTACAAACGGTATCAAGCAACAACAAAGGAATACTCACGAATCGAGGCAAAGTTCGCCGATGCCGGTATCCCGCCGTTCTTTGCCCTCATCCCCTATTCCGAATCAAAATTCAACCCCTCTGCCCGAGGTTACGGGACAGCCGGATTATGGCAATTCGGTAAACAAAGTGCCCGTAATTTCGGATTGTCGGTCAAAAAAGGGAATGATGGACGCCTCGATGTTGACCGCTCAACCGATGCGGTAATACGGTATATCCTACACCTTAAAAAAGAGTTTGGAAGCTGGTATTTAGCGGATTTCGCGTATGCGATGGGGGAAGGGAAACTCAAACGGCTGATCGAGAAAAATAGAAGTAGCAAAATTTCCGTGCTCCTCAAAGATCCCCATTTTCCACCAGGAACCAAGGCTCACTTCGCAAAAACACTTCTGCTGGATGCAAAAGTCCATTATACCAATACCACCCATACGGATGAGTAAGAGCTCGGAGCACCGCATACTCTTCCCGCCCGGAAGCGGGGACCACGAGCAACGCTTTTAGAAACGGTATCCGATTTTTACCTGTGTACGATAATTGTCAAGATCTTCGGTATGGTTCTGCGTTAATTCCGCTTTTTGGGTCCACTGCCATCGTAGATCGGCACCCGTATAGAGCTCTTTGCTGATATTGTATTTTAAACCTGTTCCGGCTTGCAGCGTGAATACCGTATCGCTTTTATGATCCGTATCTGAAAAAATGACCCCAAACCCAGGTCCGAATCCCCATTCAACCCCGTTTTTCAACGTGATGAGATAATACGGGTTAAATTCGAGATTGGTCATTTCCAAACCGTCACTGTCAAAACGGTTCAACATGATTTGCTGTCGGAGATTATCCCACGGCAAGGTGAAAACCGGACAATCAAGAGAGATCTCGATCCCTACCGTCGAACCTTCGGCATTGACATTTTTGAGGTTCATATAACCTGCTGATACACCGACTTGGATATTTGGACAGAAATTTTTATCCAAAATCGGAAGCGCTTTAAACTCTTGTCCGCTCGCTAGTGATCCACAGAGTAAAGAGGCCAGCAAAGCCACTTTGGCATATCGTGAAAAGTTCATTTTTTCTCCTGCAACATAATAAGTTGGATAAAGTATAGCAAATAATGGTGTAAAAGTTTATATTATATGTGATAAAAGTGTGATGGAGGTGCAGAAGCTTCCCCTAATGGGGAAAAATTAGCCGATGTTCGTATAAACCGCTTGGACGTCATCGTCCTCTTCGAGCTTATCGATCAGTTTTTCAATATCCGCCATCTGTTCATCGCTAAACTCTACCGGAGAGTTTGCAATACGTTCCAATGCGGCACTATCAGGGGTAATCCCCATTTTTTCCAACTCGGCGGAGAGTGCTCCGAATGCGGTATATTCACCGTAAACACTCACTTCACCCTCTTCTTCTTCGATACTTTCAAGCCCTGCATCGATGAGCGCAAATTCAAGCTCTTCCAAGTCCATCGCCGGTGTAGGAAATCGAAATACCGCTTTTCGGCTGAACATAAATTCCAAAGAACCATTATTAAGCGTTTCCCCTTTGGCACGACCGAAAATCGTACGAACATTGGAAATCGTTCGTGCATTGTTATCGGTAGCACACTCTACAAAAAACAGTGCCCCATGCGGCCCTTTTCCCTCGATATTCATTTCCGCCAAAGAAATGGCATCTTTACCGGAAGCCCGTTTGATCGCCGCATCGATGTTGTCTTTCGGCATATTCTGCGCTTTTGCCGTCAAAATCGCACTGCGGAGTTTCGGGTTCATATCGGGATCTTCCCCACCCTCTTTGGCCGCCATCGTAATGATTTTGCCCAATTTTGGAAATACTCTCGACATATTGCCCCAACGCTTCATTTTGGCGGCTTTACGGTACTCAAACGCTCTTCCCATACGGTATGCTCCTCGAAAAAATTGTGCAATTATAACCGCTTTCGTCGTTTATGACAAATTCTCTCTTCTATAACCGCTTGATTAAGGTATATTTTAAAATAAATTTCTATACAATGAATACAATAAGATTTTTTAATCAAGATGGCATTTATGAACTTTTCAAATCAAAAATTATTCCGGCTTCATCGAAACTTTCAGCTAACACCGCTGTCACTGACATTGATTTACATCGTTTTCGCATTGCTTTGGATTTTTGGGTCAGGTTACCTGTTGACGATCCATGTCGATGATCCGGTAGTTGCAAATCAATTCGAATTGGGAAAAGGAATATTGTTTGTCATCATTACCGGAAGCTTACTCTATCTATTGCTTCGAAGTTGGTATCAGCACTTACTCTATACCCATAACCAAATATCAGACACCCTTGCTGCCATCCCGGATCTATTATTCGAATTGGATTTGGATGGAATGTTTCACGATTATCATTCTCCCCGCATCAATCTGCTGCCACTCCCCCCTGAATCGCTATTAGGGAAAACGCTCCGCGATATTCTTCCTCCTGATGCAGTAACCGTTTGTCTCTCAGCCTTACAAGAAGCGGACACAAAAGGGTTTTCATACGATAAGCAAATTGAACTTTCACTGCCGCAAGGAAAAAGATGGTTTGAACTCTCCGTGTCGAAAAAAACGGTGACCACTTCAAAAAAACCTCGTTTTATCGTTCTATCACGTGACATCACCGAACGCAAAGAGGTAGAAAGAAGCAATCAGCGTTTAACGCAGCTTTATAACGCTCTAAGCCAGTGTAATCAAGCGATTGTCCGGTGTCACAACGAATCCGAACTGTTCGAACAAATTTGCCAGGACGCCGTCATGTTCGGCGGGATGGAAATGGCATGGATTGGGCTCTATGATGAGGAAAACCGGCACATATATCCCATTACCTATTACGGAAAAGGGACAGAGTATCTCCAGCATCTCAAAATTTCAGTCGATCCGAATGATCCGAGCGGACGGGGTCCGACGGGAACCGTATTCCGTGAAGACCACCCCTTCTGGTGCCAAGACTTTCAAAATGACCCGACTACGGCATTATGGCATGAACAGGCCAAAGAATTTGGGTGGAAAGCGTCCGCTGCACTTCCTATCCATCGTAATGGCGGTGTTATCGGTACCTTTAACCTTTATGCCGCCCATACCGATGCTTTCGATGAGATCGCTAGAAAACTCCTTCTGGAGATGATGGGCGATGTCGACTATGCACTCGAAAATTTTGAACGGGAAACGAGACGAAAGATAACCGAAACGGAACTTCTCAAACGAACCCAAGCTATGGAACAAAGCCCCAATTCCATCATCATTACCGACTTCAAAGCAAATATCGAATACGTCAATGCCGCATTTATTCATAATACCCGATATACACTCTCCGAAGTGATCGGTAAAAATCCCCGTTTTCTCAAATCCGGAAAAACGCCGGAACATGCATATGACGAAATGTGGTCGACTTTGGTTCGCGGTGAAAAGTGGCAGGGTGAATTCATCAATCAGCGAAAAGACGGAACTCATTACACCTACTCCATCAATATTGCCCCCGTTTTTAATTCTCAGGGGCAGACGACGCACTACATAGCGATTGAAGAAGATATTAGTGAACAAAAGAAGACCCAAGAACACATCCATTATCTCGCCAATTATGACATTCTCACCGGATTGCCAAACCGTGTAAAAATGGACGATCATCTTAATTATACGCTGAGCATGGCAAAACGAAATCAGAGTAATTTTGCCGTGATGTTCCTCGATCTCGACCACTTCAAAGCCATCAACGATACTCTGGGGCACAGGATTGGCGATCTTTTGCTCATTGAATTGGCGAAACGCCTTCAATCCCTGTTGCGAGACGAAGACACCGTTTCTCGAATGGGCGGCGACGAGTTCATCATCCTTCTGCCCGATACCGACACCAATGGAGCGGCTCAAGTGGCCCAAAAGCTCTTGACACTCATCGCACACCCTTTTTCGATAGAAGAACATAAACTTTCCGTAACGGCTTCCATCGGTCTTTCTTTCTATCCGAACGATGGATCGGATATCGAGATACTCTCTAAAAATGCGGATGTCGCCATGTATCGGGCAAAACAACAAGGGCGTAACTCCTATTGTTTTTTTACCGAAGAGATGCAAGCTAACGCTCAACGCAATCTTCTATTAAACAATGCACTTCACACCGCACTGAAAGAAAACGAACTGCATCTCGTGTATCAGCCGCAGCTCTCAATGGCAACCGGAAATATTATTGGAGCAGAAGCCTTATTGCGTTGGGTACATCCAAAATTGGGTACCATTTCACCGGCCGAATTTATCCCGATTGCCGAAGATAACGGAGCCATATTGTCGATCGGAGAATGGGTTCTTCGCACCGCAATTATGCAGGCAAAAAGCTGGATGGACGCGGGTCACCCCCCTATCATCATGGCAGTAAACATTTCCGCCGTACAATTCCGTCATCCCAATCTGCCTGATTTAATCACAAGCATCCTTCAAGAGGTGGGATTGCCGCCGGAATATCTGGAAATTGAGTTAACCGAAGGGATCGCAATGAACAATCCGCTTATTGCGATCAATACCATGAACAATCTGCACGAACGCGGTATCCGAATGTCCATTGATGATTTTGGAACCGGTTATTCTTCTCTCAGTTATCTCAAAAAATTCAATGTCTACAAACTCAAAATCGATCAGTCATTCGTCCGAGACATCAGCACCGACCCCGAAGACAAAGCAATCGTTTCCGCGGTAATCCATATGGCACACACTCTTGGCCTTCAAACCATCGCCGAGGGGGTAGAAACCATAGAGCAACTCGAATACCTCCGAGAACAGGGGTGTGATGAGATACAAGGGTATTACTACAGCAAACCGCTACCGGCGGATGCATTTGAAGCTTTCAGCACCAAAAGAGCAATCGAAAAATTTCGGGCATTGACGTAATAGTCATATCACCTTTTGTCACTGCGAGCAAAGCGTGGCAGTCCCTACAGGGGTTGCTTCGTCGTTACACTTCTCGCAATGACACTGATTTAAGGTACCAAACCCGTCCCAGCCTAACGTTAATAATTAGATGTATGCTATCATCGTAATCATTCAATATTTCCGATAAAGAGGCGATGTGTTCCTATCAAAATATTTTTCTTCCCCATTTATCCGAAGTCTTTGGCAAACGGTTGCCATATTAATCCTTTTGATTCTCTCATTCACCATCTATGTCTACGCGGAAAAACAGATCGACCGAACCAATGAAGCTCGTTTGTACTCGTTTCTCCTCGCCGATGAGTTACGCCAATCTTCAGACGATTTAACGCGAATGGTCCGAACGTACGTCGTGACGGAAAATCCGCTCTACCAAAAACATTATCAAGAGATCCTCGATATCCGAAACGGTCAAAAACCGCGACCCCTTGATTATCAAAATATTTATTGGGATTTGGTTGAATTAGACGATACACGTCCGCGACCCCAGAGTAACGATGCCGTCGCTCTCATCGATAGGATGCGCCGGGCCGGATTTACTGAAACAGAATTTGCCAAACTCTCCGAAGCCAAAAACAACTCCGACGCACTCACCACCATAGAATTTGCAGCTATGAAACTGATCGACGCCAAAGGCTCGGCTGAAGAGAGATTCATTCAAAAACAAAAAGCCCTGGAACTCCTCCATGATGCAACCTATCATGAAGCCAAAGCCTCTATTATGCGCCCTATCAACGAATTTTATACGCTTATGGATAAGCGAACGTCTAAAGCCGTAGAGATGGCAGAAAAGACAGCCCTGATCTTACGCCTTGTTTTTATCATGATCGGAATTTTATTTTTCTTGATGCTTGGACGCCTCCATTCGCTCCTGAAATCGATATTAGGGAGCAGTATCGATGAAGTACATGAGCACATTTCCCGAATCGGCAAAGGAGATTTCTCACACCCTATCCTCTTGCAACCGGGAACCCAAGAGAGTGTGATCGGGTGGCTGGGTGAGACGCAAACGAGACTGCAAGAGCTGATCGCGAATAATGAACGGCTGAAAAATCTTTATGCAGCATTGAGCCAATGCAATCAGGCAATCGTACGTTCTCGCAATGAAGAAGAGCTATTTCCCGTCATTTGTCGGGATGCCATCCATTTTGGCGGGATGCAAATGGCATGGATCGGTATGCTCGACCCATCCGTAGACTATCTCAAAGCGGTAAGTTTTTACGGGGAGGGAACCGACTATCTCAAAGGGCTTAGGATCTCTACCAATCCAAATGATCCGAGTGCACAAGGTCCGACAGGACGTGCATTTCATGAAGACAAACCTTTCTGGTGTCAAGATTTTCAAAATGACCCGATAACCGCACAGTGGCATGAGCGGGGTAAACAATACGGCTGGGGCTCATCTGCGGCACTTCCCATAAAACGCAACGGCAAAGTGGTAGGGGTGTTCACCCTGTATGCTAAAGAGAGAGACTCTTTTGATGAACCGGCACAAAACTTGCTCGAAGAGATGGTTATGGATATCAGCTATGCTTTGGAGAGTTTTGACCGGGACCGTGCGAGAGATGCAGCGGAAAGTTCCCTCGCAGATACCAATAATCTTTTGACCTCGATCATCAATACCTCCCCGGTACGCATTTTTTGGAAAGACCAAGATCTCAACTATCTGGGATGCAATCTTATTTTCGCCAACGATGCGGGAGAGAGTGATCCTCAAAACGTCATCGGAAAAAATGATACGCAACTCTGCTGGAAAGAGCAAGCTGAGCTTTATCGTGCCGATGATCTTCGTGTAATGCAATCAGGTATCCCGAAACTCTTTTTTGAAGAGCCTCAAACCACCCCCGACGGAAGTGTTATCTGGCTCAGTACCTCCAAAGTACCGCTCTATAACAAGAACCATGAAATCGCCGGTATCGTCGGTATTTATGAAGACATAACGGAACGAAAAATGGGTGAAATCGCGCTCAAAAATGAAAAAGAGACCGCTCAAAACTATCTCGATATTGTAGGTGTTATGATACTGATTTTAGATGTCGATAAGAACGTCAAACTGATTAATCGTCGGGGGTGTGAGATTATCGGTTACCGTGCGGATGAGGTCATCGGTAAAAATTGGATCGAGAACTTTATACCGGAACGGTTAAGAACAGCCGTATATGAAGTAGGCGATGAATTGCTAGAGCAAAACAAGTTTGGTTTCTCCACCTTTGAAAACCCTATCCTCAATAAAGAGGGGAAAGAACGGCTCATCTTGTGGAACAATACACCACTGTTTGATGCGAAGGGGCATCCCATCGGTATATTGTCATCGGGAGAAGATATCACGGAACGCAGAGCCGCAGAAGAACGGATTCACTATCTTGCCAATTTCGATGAGCTGACCGGTTTACCCAACCGTGCACAACTCGATAGCCGTATCCAGGACTTACTTAGTCTTGCCAAGCGGAATCATCGTGAAATCACCGTTATGTTCCTCGATCTCGATCATTTTAAAGATATCAATGACTCTTTAGGCCACAGTATCGGCGATGACTTACTGATCGAAGCCTCCCAGCGACTCCAATCCATGCTGCGAGAAGAGGATACTATCGCTCGATTGGGAGGGGATGAATTTATCATTTTACTTCCCAATATTTCCATGCATGGAGCTGCGCAAGTAGCACAGAAACTTTTGGATGCCTTCCAAAAGCCTTTTCACATCGAAACGCATGAACTCAGTGTAACCGGTTCTATCGGCATCGCCCTCTACCCTAATGACGGAACGGATTTCGGAACCCTCTATAAAAATGCCGATACAGCCATGTATCATGCCAAACAAGAGGGCCGCAACGGATTTTATTTTTTCACCGAAGAGATGCAAAAAAATTCTTCCCGTCACCTCGAATTGGGCAATGCACTGCGTCACGCTCTCGATCGAAACCAATTACAGCTTCATTATCAGCCTCAATTTTCCACTGAGAACAAGAATATTATCGGAGCGGAAGCTCTCCTGCGATGGTACCATCCCGATTTTGGAAACGTTTCACCGGCCGAATTTATCCCTATCGCCGAAGAGAACGGAACCATTTTATCGATAGGAGAATGGGTATTGCGCGTTGCCGTACAAACGGCAAAAAAATGGATGGATGAGGGGATGACACCGATCATAATGGCGGTCAACCTATCAGCGGTCCAATTTCGTTCCCTCAACCTGCCGGTACTGGTTACGAACATCCTCGAAGAGGTAGGATTGCCTCCGGAATATTTAGAACTTGAGCTGACGGAAAGCATCGCGATGCATGACCCGCAAAAAGCAATCAATATTATGAATGATTTGCATCAAAGGGGTATCCGTATGTCCATTGATGACTTCGGGACCGGATATTCTTCCCTCAGTTATCTCAAAAAATTCAATATCTATAAACTCAAAATCGATCAATCCTTTGTTCGAGATATCAATGTTGATCCTGAAGACAAGGCAATCGTCGCCGCAATCATCAGCATGGCAAAAAGTTTGGGCTTACAAACGATAGCCGAGGGGGTAGAGACGATAGCCCAACTCGAGTATCTTCATGAGCAGGGATGCAATGAAATTCAGGGGTACTATTTCTCAAAACCGCTTCCGATAGAGGAGTTTGAAATCTTTAGAAGCAGAAAATAGCTTATTTGCGGTTGATCAAATAAACCGCAATCATACTGATCAAACCGCCGATCAGTAAGGCAAAAGAGGGAACTTCGTCCAAAAGAAGATAGCTTGAGACCAAGGCAAACACCGGAACCAAGAACATGTACGAACTTGCCCGTCCTGAACCCATCTCACCCGAAGCGATAAAATAGATCGTTGAAGCAACCGTCTGTCCCAGTACTGCCAGATAGATCAGAGCACTCCAGAACCGGATACCCTGGTCCATGACGCTCCCTATTCCGTGCGAATACGCAACAAAAAACATTCCGATCGTTGCGATCAGCCCTAATAAAAAAGAGTAATGGATAGGATCAATATGCAGACGCGACCTCTGTGCACAGAGGGTCAGAAGGGCCCAGACCAAGGCACACAAAAGAAAAATGAGGTTTCCGCCGTGCGTCAGGAGTTCACTGTGCCACACTTCGAGCATAACCGCTCCACCTGAAAGACCGATAACCAGTCCGATCCCATGACGGGCGGAAGGTTTCATCCCTAAAAAGACGATGGCGATCAGTACCGTGAGTATAGGACTGAGCGTTGTAATAAGAACGCCTCCCGCTCCAGCCGTTCCCACCGAAACGCCCCAAAACGACAATCCCATAAAGACCGCATTCAAAAAAGCGCTCACACTTACCCACCCAAAAGAGTGGACAGAAATACGGATCGGTTTTTTGTACCACCATAAAATGGGCAAAAATGCGATACTCATCAAGGCAAAGCGCCAAAAAGTCACCACTTCCCACGGTACGTTTTCGGTAAGAATTTTAAGAGCAGCCCATCCCCCGCCCCAAAGCATCATGGCGAGGATCATTAAAAAAGGGAGAGGGATCAAAGAGAAGGCTTATTTGTCAATAAATACGATGTCGCTTTGGATGTTGTTAAAAAGAAGAGAACGGTTATCGACACGGTGCTGATACAAAAAGGTATTCGGCTCCATCGATCTTAGAACGGTCGTGTTGTAATAGTACGCATTCGTACAGCGCCCGACAAAAAGAAATGAAAACAGCAATTTGATACGGGGATTCTCAAACATCTCATGCGGCTGCGCCAAAAAGGTGAGGCCGAATTTTTTGAGATTAACAAGATCGAAAATGTAAAAAATGAAGTCCTCGAATTTGGTATAAAACCCTTCCAGACTCGCAATCTCCTGCATAATGTAGTAATAATTATCCAAAAGCTCCCGTTTTTGCATCATTTGGGAAAGCTTGCTTTTGATATCTCGTTTACTGGCGAAAAATGCAGGGCTGACCGCCATATAAATGTTCTGACGTTCCGCAATCGCTGTATCCAAAGCGGCATTGAACTCTTCGCTTTCGTTAAAATGCATATAGTGAAAATCACTGCTGGTTTTGAATTTCTCTTCGACCTGATCCGGGGTCGGATCGGAGAAATCAAGATACAGGGTCGGAATACCGCTTTCGATAACAAATTCACGGATTTTATTCGCAAGATGTGTTTTACCCGATCCCGGCTCCGCCAAAATCAACGTATTTTCGCGTAATACGCGGTCTTGGAGTTCGAGGGTTGCAATAGAGCTTTTAAATTTTCCGATTTTTCGTTTCATTGTTTGATCCGTTCATAATATAAATCTGTGAGAGTAAGTATAACCAATGCTAGCGGATTTCTAAATAAAGAGGGATGAAAATCGTTATTGCCATTGCTCCTGCGCTATCGTCACATCGCCGCGATCGGTGTGAAAGCTGAGCTCGCCGTCGCTGATATTGCACTGAAGCCGCATCGATCTTTCACACAATTTCTCAATCCCCTCCGCATGCAGATGGATGACGCTGAGATTTTTAAACCGTGCAAACGTTGCCCCGTATTGACGCCACCACGCCGTAGCACTTTTGAGGTTATAGGTATAGACGATCACCCGTTCCGCTCTACCGCACGCTTTGCGTAACCGTTTTTCGTCCATCTGTCCCAGATCGATCCACAGTACGATGTCGCCGCTGTAATCTTTCTCCCACAGTTCGGGTTCGTCATCGCCCCCGATCCCTTTAGTAATTACCATCCGATCGCTCGCATTGAGAGCAAATGCCGCAAGTCGGATCATCAGACGCTCATCCGTTTCTGAGGGGTGCTGGGCTATCGTGATCTCATGGGTCTCGTAGTAGTTACGATCCATATCGGCGATACTGAGTTGTGCTTTGTAGATCGTTGAACCTGCGGCCATGAGAACTCCCTTGTAAGTAAGCGATTATGGCATAAGGAGGCTTAGGAAGAAGTATCCATCATTCCGTACCAAGTACGGAATGACAGGAGAGAGAAATCACCCTTCGACCGGCTCAGGGCGAACGGATACAACCTTACCCCGCTTTTTCCAAATGCTGCGCCAAAAACATCTTCATAATCGCTTGTCGAGCGACTCCGAGCCGTTTCGCCTCATAATCGAGTCTCTCAATCATCCATACGGGTAAATCGAGATTTACCCGTTTTTGCTCCAAATTAGGACGGCGTGATGCAGACCAATCCACAAACTCGGATATATCCTCACCGTTATCAAATGCTTCATCAAATTCTTTAGCTGTTTTCATAATATTCTACCTCCACGTGCCGTGATCGTCTCACGGAAATAATTCGGATCATATCTGATCGATAGGTTATGACAGCAGACCAGTGTTTCTCATTGATTTTTCCGATACATATAAAACGTATTTCATCGGGAAAATTCAAAGGAGCTTCAAGCAAGTTTTCATCATGCCACAGTTCTTGAGCTTCATCAAAGTCAATACCGTGCTTTTGTTTGTTAAGCTCACTCTTGGTGCTATCATATTCAAATTTCATACCAATAGTATACCAAACAATGCAATAAAAGTTTTAAAAGAGGGAAAATTAGGTAAAGAGAAGAATATCCCGCCGAAGCGGGAAGAGGAGAAAAAAGTAAAACTTACCCTTTAACTTTCGTTTCGATTGTTGCAACGATACTTGGATCTTCAAGAGTCGAAATATCCTGAGTGATCGCTTCGCCCTTCGCGATAGAGCGGAGGATGCGGCGCATAATTTTACCGGAGCGGGTTTTCGGCAAGCCCGGTACGAAAACGATGTCATCACAGATAGCGATGTTACCGATCTCTTTCATGATCACTTTGTTGATC